>MAAA01014225.1_pt1 | contig 22618 bp, 14 predicted proteins | sample 1115971 | NCBI WGS metagenome assembly MAAA01 (sample SAMN04961123, study PRJNA320927) | seawater metagenome | isolation source: sample BD02T6 sea water enriched with oil for 6 days | place: USA:Gulf of Mexico | collected 2013-07-27 | reverse complement strand
CATCAAATTTCAACTCCGCAGGACTGGTCAGATCTGGTTCTCGACTACCGGGTCATGGCTCAAATCGAAGAGATACGGGCTTGGCTGGCCCATGGTGATACTTTAATGCAGGATTGGGGACTGGCGACTAAAGTCAAACCCGGATACCGAGCGGTGTTTTATGGTCCACCTGGAACAGGAAAAACTTTAACAGCCTCCTTGCTGGCGAAATCAACCGAGCGTGATATATACCGGGTTGATTTGTCAATGATCACATCGAAGTACATAGGTGAGACGGAGAAAAATTTGTCCAGAGTATTTGATGTAGCCAGCTATAAAAATTGGATACTATTTTTTGATGAAGCAGATTCCTTGTTTGGTAAACGCACCTCTGCAACTAGTTCTAACGATCGTCACGCCAACCAGCAAACCGGTTACCTGTTACAACGTATTGAAGATTTCCCGGGCACTGTGATCCTGGCGACGAACCTTAAATCAAATATGGATGATGCTTTTACTCGGCGCTTTCAGTCAATGATTAACTTTACTATGCCGTCTGCCACTCAACGGTTACAACTATGGAAAAATGCCTTTAATAGTGTCTGTGGTTTGGCTGAAGAAGTGGATTTGAACAAAATTTCCAAAGAACATGAGTTGGCAGGCGGTGGGATTATCAACGTATTGCGTACTTGTGCTTTGGGAGCGATTAGTCGTGGTCAAACATCTGTCTCTCAAGATGAACTGATAGACGCCATACGACGAGAATTCCGTAAAGATAATAAAACCATTTAATAAGTAAGTTGAGCTGCAACAACTTAAAAAACGGGCCTTATCCGAAAAGCCATACGAGTAGGAATACCTTAGTTTAAGAAAGGAAGCATGATGTCAAATTCAATAAAGATAACCGCTTGTGACAATCAATTAATCGTATTGGCATTACAGTGGGGGGAAAGCTATGAGATATGCAATATTAAGAGCGGTAATAATAACGCAGTAGAGGTGCCAATTAATATTATTGCCGGAAACTACAGTGGCCCAGTTAAGCTTAACGGTGTAAATAAAGCACTGGAACCGGCAGATGTTAAAGAGCCCGTTTCACTGCCACCAGGGGAATATGTCCTAGTATATGCTGGCATTAATTGGGGTGGTCCTTACCAGTTCACACTTGATGTGAATGAGAAAAAATATTCATTGCCTAAAGATTCAGCAGGGGAACAGTTTGGTTTTGTATGGAATGATGCTACCGAGCAAATAAAAATAACGGTGTGAAGCCGTAGCTGTACTTGAGTAGATTATCTTGGGCAACTTTCTACGCTGCTCAAGATGATGTGGAACCTATAAGGCAGCCGAAATGGCGAAAGGATAATAAGCCTGTAAATATGGTTTTAGCGGTATACGATGGATCGGAGAATGGAATGGGGAAATTAGTCTATCAGCGGCGGAGCACCGCCAAAATGTATGCAATAACGGAAGCCAAAAAAGGGGAACTTAATTGGAATTACCCTCTGGCAGATTGCTAATCTCCAAGCCAATAACACAGGCCTGCCTGATAACCATAAGGCTGGTATGGAAAATTTATCGGGTTTGAGTCTTGATTATAATCAGGTGCACTGAAACTCCTTAAAACCCGCAACAGTACAAGCCCATGCCTATGAACTGGGCCATGTAGTGCAGTAGATACAAGTATGAGTACAGGCTGCGATGTCCGTAGATGAAATGGCTGTGAGTGATAATACGAATTTTGAGATCGAGGCAACAATAATGGGAGCGAAGGCCTTGCGTAGAGGTTTATTATTTTAGCAAGAGGGAGTGGCAGGCGTTTTCTATTAATAGTAGTCGTAAGGTAACTAAGTTTTATAGGAAGTAGCCTTGATCAGATACAAAGAGCTTGAAGGGCCACTGTTAAGAAAAATTGTAGGGTGGAGGCATTAATGATTACGACATGATCTAAATAAATTTAAATGTAACTCAACTATCATGTTATAGGAAACTGAAGATAGCCTATAACAAGCTCCAAAGAAAAAATTAAAAGGTTTGAGACATGTTTGAACAAGTAGATAAATCAAAAGGGAACAAAAATAAAGTAGTTGATAATTCTATTGGGCAGAAAAAGAGCGCCGGCAAGCAGGTTTTCGGGCTTGTGGATAATCGGCCTGAAGCAGTTGTTCAAAGGAAACTGCAAGAGATGGTAATTAATAGCCCGGAAATAAGACAAGCTACCCAATTTAAGGGTGTTTCTGATAATTATTCTACTCAGCATCCGCCTATCGTTCAAAAGAAAGGAAATGACACGGGTTTACCTGATAATCTAAAATCATCCATTGAGAGCCTATCAGGGTATTCAATGGATGATGTAAAAGTGCATTACAATTCTGAAAAACCCGCTCAATTGCAAGCACACGCCTATGCGCAAGGTAATCAAATTCATTTGGGTCCAAGTCAAGAAAAGCAATTGCCCCATGAGGCTTGGCATGTTGTTCAACAAAAACAAGGCCGAGTTCAACTTACAACACAGTCAGAAGGAGCTATTCCTATAAATGAGGATCCTGCACTGGAAAATGAAGCGGATGTGATGGGCGTGAAAGCTTCTCAATTTCTAGATAATCGACAAGAGGCTACTCAAATGAAAAAGCAATTAGATTTAGCCAATGGAAATTTAAATATTCAAAAACTTGCCCAATTCCAAAAAATGGCTAACGCACATTCTGCCGAGCGTGCTGTCCAGCTGAAACAGCCCCAATTCATGGTGATCCAGCGCCTGAAAGATTATGAGTGGGATTACAAAGATGACTGGATCAAAAGCCAAACGGGAGTAATCGACGCACTCCTAAAGTTTAGTGGTTATAACATTGATCCATCGGATTTCATACAATTCATAAAATCCTTACATTTGAAAGAGTTTGAGATAAAACAAGCCGGGAAAAGTATTGAAAAAAGTCGTAGAAAAGGTACAGAGAATTTATTGCGGGTAGCAGAAGAAAAGAAGGAAGAGAAAGGGATCGAGAGAAAGGTGATAAAGAGCAACACAATTCTTCCAACACTACTATTAGAATATTTGCGCTCAAAGAGGAATCAGGATCCAGGGGATACAAAGGGTGCTGTGGATCCGAAAGTAAAAAAGCAATCGGACAAAATATTTGGTGCAACCTGGTTGGAAAACAGGCTTGAAAAGGAAATCGTAAGAGTGGGTGTTCCTTTTAGAATAGATAACCGTGGTTCAGCTCATTTGTATGATATGAAGGCAATAGCTGCCATGAATACCCTCGGCTTGCCCTTTAAGGTTATAGGCGTTCCTCTTCCCAAAGGAGTAGCAGGTTCAGATATACCGATGCGGCCGAAGGCGGGGGGACAAGTGGCAGATATTGATATGCTTTATATACCAGGAGCTCCTGTTGACAATGATACACAGGAAGAAGGAACATTCAATCCAAAAGGAAATGAGGGGATAAGGCATGATGAGGCTGTTTCAAGAAATCATTATGAATTGCTCGTAATCAGTCAGGCAAGAACGAAGGGTATCCCAATCCTTGCTATCTGTGCAGGTTCCTGGAGATTATTACAAAGCTATGGAGGAGGGGTGGTTAATTTGCCAGAACCAGAGCGTGATAAACATAAGGCCAAAAAAACTGCGGAAACATGGACCATTAATCACCCCCTTGATATTCAAGATGGATTAACTGTTTTAGGAGGAATGTCTAAAGATTCGAAAAAGCAAATTCAATGTGCTAATACCACTCATTGGGCAGTTGCCAAGAGCAAACACGGTAAACTTAGCCATCCAGAATCAAGCACCATGGACAAAATTGATGAGGATTCTAAAAAATTAATGTCAGCTAAACCAGGAAAAGATCTGCGCATTACAGCCAATACAGGTGGGTTGGGTAATAATCCCACGGTTGAAGCCTTTGAAAGTAAAAAGGGAATGCCAGCAATGGGAATACAATTTCATCCGGAATCAAATTTACCTGGTATGCCAAGTCATAAAGATCATGTAGATGATGATATAGGGTTTTTAAGTAAAGAAATATTTAGCCAGTTGGCAAAGGTGGCTGTAATTAATAAGCGGCAACTGAGTAAGACGGCAGCAGAAGCAAAAATAGAGGAGGGCAGTGACGAATTCAGAGGTACATGGGAACGGCAAATCGGGGCTGAGTGTGATCAAAGCGCACCTAATTTAGATAAGGACTTAAATGATCTAGAAAAAGGGAAAACGGATCTAATTAAAAAGGCTTTGGAGGCTCATAATTTAGGGGAAAAGATAGCTTTAGATAAAAGGAGTGTGGAAGCACAAAGGGCGAAATTTATAGATGTTGAAATTGATATTACTGAGCTACAAAAAAAATTAAATACCAAAAAAGGTTTATATTTTTCTGAGGAGCCGAAAGACCAGAGTTTGTTCAATGTAATTAAGGGCCTCGAGGCAGACATTACTTTAAAAACTGAAAAAACTGAGGGCTATGAAAATTGGGTGTCAATACAGAAAAAAATGGCTGTAAATGACAAAAAACTAAATAATCTGAAAGAATCGTTAGTTAAAGGTCAGGAAGAGCAGGTTAAAAAACTATCCTTATTCGATGAAAAATTTGATGGTTTTCATGAGGGAATGTGCCTGTACGCAAGCGAAGGGCTCTTACCATCGATCAGTGCGGAACTCTATGAAAAAGTTGATAGGATATATGATTTTGTCAATACTCGGCTACTAAAACTGGAGAAGGCGTAATGGCTTTAGCAAGGATATCAGAAATGCCCATTAGGAAAGCAAGAGACCCCTCTATATTCAATTAAAATTAAGGCACTTACCATTTTTTAGAAAGTTGTAGCCTAAAACAAAACCTAAAAATCATTGAACGCTTTTTAGTCCAATTGTTATAGGAAATGAAGAAAGCCTATGCCAGCCAATAAACGGAAATTTAAAAGGATTGAAATATGTATGAGCAAGTAGAGAATCCGAAGGAGAATAAAGGTAAAACTGTTGCTCAGAAGAAGAGTGAAGGAATGCAAGGTATTGAGCTTATTGATAATCGGGCAGTAAATATTGTACAAAGGAAAATGCAATCGGTAGCCAGCGATACTGTTTCTCAATCCAGTCAAAAAAAAGAAAACAAAACTGGTTTACCTGATAAGTTAAAATCAGGGATTGAGAACCTTTCAGGTTACTCAATGGATGATGTAAACGTACATTACAATTCCGATAAACCAGCCCAATTGCAAGCTCATGCGTTTGCCCAAGGTTCGGATATTCATTTGGAAGTTGGTCAAGAAAAGCATCTTCCTCATGAGGCATGGCACGTCGTGCAGCAAAAACAAGGCAGAGTTCAACCAACCACCCAGCTCAAAGACAAACTCAATATCAATGAGGACTCTGGCCTCGAGCGGGAGGCCGATGCGATGGGAGCCAAAGCGATGCAAATGAAAGTAGAAGCAGGATTGCAAATAAACAGGATGCCAATGCTATCTCCGATGACTGGCGAGGGAGTCACTCAAGGGTATTTCATAAATAGAATGGCCAGAGGTTCTACTGTTGATATGAAAGCCAAATTTTTGGCTGTAAAGGGGAAAGTTAGTTATCTAAAACATGTGGAAACTCAGTTCGATACAAAGAACAATAACCCCCGTGATGAAGGACAACTCTTTGATTGGTTAGTAGGAACAGCCCAACCTAAACAAAAAGGATGGGTTACAAGAGAAGCGAATAATGCTGGAATTCAATCATCACAATTCAGCGATGCTTTAGGAGGAATTGGGGCCCATCTGGGCGGGCCCTCAAAATTTTCTCCCAGGCTTGATTTGGAAAAATTTAAGGATACCGAGTTAGATAATGAAAAAAAGGAATTAGGGCCTCCTGTTAGCCCACGGCATAGAAGTAGAATTATCCAAATCCCTAATCTTATTGCCCTTATGACTAATCTGTTCGATACGAATAATATATTAAGAAACTTCGATTTCATTTTAGGTGGTGGTTCGGCATTAGCATTTAAGAAACTTGCAGGCGGGAGACTAGGGAGACCATCTGAAAATATGCGGGACATCGATATGGATTTTCAAGTAAAAACTGCCGGAGTTCGAACCGAAGAGTATGAAGCAGAGAAAAAAAAAGGTACTTCTGTATTGCTCTCAAAGGTTCAAGAAGAAATGGTTAAAGAAATAGCCAGGCTACCTGGAGGGCTGGGATCATTACGTACCGATGCACCTAGTCTAACTATGGGAAGTACAATTATGTTTAAACGCGGGGACTTGGAATACTCATTCCACTTCATTGACGAAGAGACCGAGGCTCCATTGGAGTTTGACAAAATGAATTCCCCAGATGGAGGTGTTCTATCCGTCATTAATGACGGTAGTCACTGGGAAATGACCAAGTCTGCATTAAGTAATAGGCTAGCCAGACCCGATAAAATTCACAAAACATTGATTGATGCTCTGGTATTGGCGGGAACAACATCATCTCGTGTGAAAGAGGTGGCTAGAATAATTACAAGCGGTGGAGTGGGTCTTGGAAATACTCTACGCACCCTGAAAGGCCTATATTTGAAAAGAGGTTATGGCGCTACCGGTCCGGGGTTGATTGCTGGACTTAAGGAGAATACTGCGAAAGAAGCCAGCAATCATCTAGATAAAATCAAGGAGTCTTTTATGAATCGAAAAGTGTTATCAAATGAAGAGATTATAGCTGCAAGAAGTAAATATTTAGGCACGATAAATGCCATATTAAAAGATATTGCAGACAAGGCTTCAGCTGATAATAGAGATCAGGTTAAAACTAATGCTGAAGGAGTTATGCAAAGTATTAAACTTTTCCGTGATGGGATAAAGGGTTATGAGCACTATTATAATATTCCTAGTAACATGCTTTAGCGAAAACATTACGGATAAGCAACTAATGAGAATGGAGGCCTGTGAAGGGTACTATAAACCAATAATTATCTCCTTGTTGAATTAAGAAAATAAAGGGTGCGGACGATGTCATTCCTTACATTAACATGCATTTAGATTAAAAATTTAGAAAAATAGGAATGCATTTTGGCCCAATTGTTATTGCCAATTGAAAAAACCTATAACACTGACTAAATAAAATTAAAGGTTGATGCATGTATGAACATTTAGACAAATCAAAGGAGAAGAAAAGCACATCGGCTCCGAATGCTGAATCTCAGGCGAAAAGTAAAGGAGAATCACCCCTTCAGTTCACTGACAATCGACCATGTCATATTTCTCAGCGACAAGTGCAAAACGTAGAAGGTAAAAACGCTCAAGGTAAGAATTCGATTCAACTAATGAGCAAGGACAATCATCACCCTGTTCAACAACCTGCCCAGAAAATTCAAGATAACACAGGTATACCGGCTGATCTTAAAACTGGTATGGAAAGCCTGTCAGGCATGAACCTAGATCATGTCAAAGTACATCGCAATTCAAATGAGCCAGCTAAAGTCCAAGCCCATGCATTTGCACAAGGGTCGAATATTCACATTGGACCTGGACAAGAAAAACATTTGCCGCACGAACTTGGTCACGTTGTGCAACAAGCTCAAGGAAAAGTTAAACCAACCATGCAGCTAAAAGGCTTAGCGATTAATGACAACGCTAGCCTCGAGGCAGAAGCGGATACTATGGGAGAAAAAGCGTTAAGATCCAATTTAATCCAAAAGGCTCCCCTGAATGGCGCTTCAAATCCAACCAGCCCCTCAAACAGTACGGAATTAAAAGCGATTGATAATTCAATTGTCCAACGCAGTATTGTATCGGAAGTCGCACAAAATGTGGCTGTAGATTATTTTAGAAATCATGGCCTAAATGCTTTATTGAGCTTTTCAGACACAGCCGCACTTAACTATTTAGAATCGTTTGAAACCTTTAGAAATGTCGCTGAAACAGTGGTGAAATACAATAATGCCTTGGCAATAGCGATTAACCTTTGGGACTCAATACCTGCGCCTGTTAAAACAATAATCTTATATTTTACTGGCCGATTAGTAAGCAGTATACCCTGGGGAGAGGATTATGTTGTTGACGCTGATCAAACCAATAGTGCCACTTACCTAGTTAAAGCTTCACAGTTATTGAAAATAGCCGTTAAAGCAGTAACCAGCCCTATTACTAGTGTTATTGACGGAGGGAGATTTGCCTACAGCTGGTTTCGCAGTACACAAGATAAACTGGCAGTGACCAATGGCCCTCTTCCAGAAGAACAAAATAAGAAAAAAGATGAACACTTGGGCAAACTGGATTTAAAAATTATTTGGATTGATATAAAGAGGCTACATCTCGAAAAATCCAGCCCAAAAAAAGATGACGAAACAGACAAATCTGAAGAGAGGACAGGCGGACTATATGCTGATTTTTCTTTAGGTGTGCGTTTATTTAATGAAAAAAAGTCCATTGGAGAGAATGGAAGCCTAACTCTAATTTTGCCATTCAGTGGTGGAGCGATTTTGGAATCCGTTGAAAACATTGGTCTTATTAATGATTTAAGCTTTTCCAACTTGTTTAGTATCCAAAGCCTCGATATGACTAAGATCAAGGTTGAAAATGATGGTATTAAGACTTTGAATTTTGCTCTAAAGAAGTTTGCAATTGGCAGTGAATACTTGTCCATTGAAAATGCCACTGCAAAGTATGATGCCAGTAAAGGTTTAGCCTTTAGAGGAAAGACTGGAATCAAACTATTTAACTGGATAGCTACAGCAAAAACAACTCTTAATTTGAGTCCTGAGGGTGACTTCAAATCGGGTGTCATAAGGAACTTTAAAGAAAGCAGTAAATTATTGAAGATCAAAAGTGCGAGCCTTAGTGAATCAGACGGATTCATGTTGAGTGGAGCCAAAATTGATATGAAGAAAATGACAGGGGGGCTGGATATCGCGGCCTCGATAGAAAAAATGCATGTTCACAAAGGAAGTATCACTGGAAATGGTGAAGTAAAAGCCAATAAGCTTTCCTTCCTGAACAAACAAGTACTATTGGATGATGTCACCGGTAAAATTGGCGTAAATACCGACCATTGGGATTTTAGTGTAGCAACAAATTTTAAAACTAAATTCGAACATGTAAAGAGTAAAGGCAAGTTTGAAGTCGGCTACGATAGCATTGATCAAAAAACAAATGTGTCACTAAAAGGCGGAGAGTTAGAAGTTGACTACGATGCCTTTAGTGCAAAAGCAACAAACGTTCAATTTGACTACCAGAAAAAAGAATTTAGTGTCGATAGAGCTGAAGTGCACATTAATGCCATTGATAGTGATGCCATTGTTGATGGTTTTACGCTCAATGAGAATGGGGTTGACTTTACTAAGGCAACATTTTCCCATACTAAACCCATGCATCCATTTCACGGCGTGACTATCGATGATGCCATTTTTACCTTATCTAAAAAGGATAAGGATTACTCTCTTAGTGCTCACTCCACAGCCGTAACAGTTAATGCATCGCCTTTTGTTAAAGGTAAGGCCACCGACTTGACAATGGTGATGGGCAATAGGGGTTTTAAGGGCGAGTTAGAAGCATTTAATTTATCAACCAAGGTATTTGATTTAGCCATTGATAAAGCCGCATTAAATAATCGAGGCCTAGGTATCAAACAAGCCAAACTTACTTTAAGTGGTGAAGGCAGCGAACAAGATGAAAAGGCCGTTGGCAAAACCATGAAAGGTTTTGACAGTCAACTTTTCAGCTTTTTGCCCAGCGGAACTGGGTTTATTGCCAAAGGTATTAAAGTGGATGAGGGTGGCCTACATGTTAGTAGTTTCAAACCGACATTTGAGAAACTATCTTTTGATATGTTAGGTGCCCATGGTGAAATGAATTTTCGTACCATGGCCATTAAATTTGGTGGACATAAAGAATTAGCATTAAAAAATCTAATTGGCATAGACCCTAGTGTTACGGTGATGTTTCCTGTCTTCCCTCTGGTTGAAATCTATGGCTCGCTAGGTGCAATGGCAAACCTTAATCTCGGCTTTAATTTTAGTGCCGCTAACAAAGATGGTGTTTGGCCCCTGAGCGGTGAGGTAAAATTTAAAGGAGAAATCGGTGTGGTTGCAGAGTTAGGGGCTCAATTAGGATCTCAGATGGTTGGGGCTCTCAGTGGTGCGGCATATGCTGAAGGCAAGGTTAGTGCAGATGCAGATGCCAATGTTATAGGACAAATATCTTATGATCGCAAAGCTGAACGATTTAAATCAGATAAACCTCCTCAATTTGATTATAAGCTTGGAGGCAAGGCTGTCGTCGAAGTTGGCTTTGTTCTTAAGGCTAAAGCATTTTATTTCTATGAGAAGACTCTCTATAAATATTCCGCCAAAGAATGGACTCTTGGCGAATACCTAGTAGAGGGAAAAGTAGGTAACAATGCTCAAGGCGGTATGTCGCCTAAAAAACTAAACCGTTTAGGATTAGGAACTGACAAAGCGTTACCAGCACCAACTAGCAAAATAGAAGGAGATGAAGAGAAAAACATTTTGAATTCAGATGTTGATGTCCCTGGAAGTGGTGAAGCTAGAGCAGGTATATTGAAAGAGCAGCAAGCGCAGGTTGAAATTAAACTTTCAGCATTGAATAGAGACCACACTAGGGCTCAAACTGCATTTAGATCCGTTACCGGAAAATATACGGAATTGTCCAATGTAACTCATGAATTTTTTCTGTACAACAAAAGCGCCACAAGAGAAGAGAAGCACGCAAAACTGGAAAAACTCAATTCGATGCACCAAAAATATGAGCTACAAAGGGAACAATTGTTCACGATTAAAAGTGAGTTAGGTCAATATAGCGACAAGCTCAACGATTTAGTCAGCGTCCATCCAACTACTTTGGAAAAAGGTATGGCAGAACAGGTGAGCGATATTAATGAAATTGAAACAGAATTACATTTAACTGAATTACCAAATACTCAAAACTTGCTAATAGAAATCAGTGAAGATGTTGAATCGATCCAGCAACAGGCACCTGATAACGCTACAGAGCATGAACGGAGGCCAAATATTATGTCTACAGATGAATTTATTAGGCTGTCGACTACTAAAGGATTTATTGGTAATACAGATCGTAAAACAATCGTTAAAGTCGATGATGCTTTAAAGGCTTATCACAAGAGTCCTGGAGATTCAACTTTGAGAGGGCTGTTAAAACAAACTGAAACCTATGCATCGAACAGCACTAGTGGTCGAGTACCCTATGTATTGTTATTGCAAAAGCAGGTTCAAGACACAATAAACTCATAGTAGGGTCTATATAATTAATCTTGAATATTTAGCCGTCCTTTAGCATCGCTTTCTGGACGAATAGAAACGGATTCCTGATCATGTCAGATTGTGAAGTAAGCCTAGTAATTGGTGTGCACTACCACTTTTTCTTATCATTGATCACTTTTAAGAAGGTGGCAGTTTACCACCAAATTTGAATTACGAATTTAATGAGCTACTCCCCCCAAATTCTGGCGAACATTAAATCCTTAATTGTTTACTCGTAAAAATAAGGAAGAAGCAGCTATTCTAATATTTATCAAGTCATAGGGCTGCCTCTCTATACTCGAAAGAATTTTAACCTCATTTAAAAGTCTTTCCTAAATAAGCGTTCAAAGATAACAATTGAATATCAAATTTAGTAAAGCCGGGTTTTTCTATATGAAGAATCAATAAATGAGAAAGGGAATTACAAATTTATTTAGACGGATATTTATATATATGAGCGATTATAGAGACATATTGGTAACTGCCTGCCAAATCGATATTATCTTAGGAAGGGTAGATGAGAATTTTGAAAAAATATCGACAATTATTACAAATCATACTATCAGCGTAAATCCAAAGGATGCTTCCTTACCGGTTCCTCCACAACTGATTATTTTTCCTGAATGTGCTTTGACAGGTTACGGATTTGAAAGTATTGAAAAGGTGCGAATTGCCGCTGTACATACCGGAGATTATTTAAAGAATCTTTTAGCATTATGTGTAGAAAAAGGTGTATATGCCATTGTGGGTTATGTTGAATATATCAGAGACGACTTAATGTATAACTCAGCCGCCTTAATTTGCCCTGATGATGGGGGAAAAACTTATAATTACCGAAAAATGCATTTGCCTAAAATGGGGGTAGACCAATTTTCGGAGGTACAAGCTTCTGATGAGGGCTTTAAAGTGTTTGAGCTTCCATTTGCCAATATTGGAATAATCATTTGTTATGACCATGGTTTTCCAGAGTCCTCCCGTATTTTGGCTCTAAACGGTGCAGAACTGATTGTTGCCATAGTTAATTGGGGAGAGGGTTTAACTGGGCCCGATGTTGTTCAAGCGAGGGCCATAGATAATGGCGTGGCTTATATGGCACTAAACCGCGTTGGTATAGAGGGTAAGGATATCTATATTGGACAAAGCAGTTTAGTAGATTGTAACGGTAGCATAATGCTGCGTTTGGGAGGGCAGGAGCAAATTGTATCGACGATTGTCCCGCTTGGTAAAGGTGGAGGCCTTGAAGACAGGAGGCACCCAATGAATCATCGTAGACCAAAATATTATACAGATTTAGTTAAGTAATAGAGTCAAAGCTGCTGAGTATGTTTATCAACTACCTACATGAAGCTGGTCAGACTGCTAAAAGTGTTCCTGCACAGCAACGCGGTAGGCTATAGAGCTGCTAACTTATGGGAAATGCTTAAGAGATGGGGAAACGTAAGCAGATCGCAGGGTGCATAGCTGTGAGAGTACTATCCGAATGGAATGATTAAGAGATCTAAAATAGAGCTAAGTAAGATTAGAGTTAGAATTGTAATTCCCCCTATAAATAATCGCCTTTTCTATTGCACTAAAAGGGGTATTAATAGGGAATAAATTGGTGCTTTGACCTTGGTAAATCGAATGTTCTATTCCTTCTGAAGTAGGGCTTTTAAGTCACATTTCAAGTGACATTTGGCTAATTAAAATTGGTTTAATTCTAGCTAAATCAATTGGTTAAGTTAGTTGTTCGAATTCCTTCCTCACAGCATCTATATTTCACATGGTATTACTATTGTAAGCGACCTTACTACCTATACCAGCATCTAATTAGTAACGGTACTGTTTCTAGTGAACGGCCAACTATTTCAGAAAATAATGGATTTCGTACCGAAAGGCTTGCATCTAAAGCAGCACTATTTTATAACAAAAATTTGACCACGCCATAATGTTCGTTGGCAGCAGCACTGCATATTGGTTTTTTGTCGTCTAGCTTATCGTCAGTATTTTTTAAACCAATATCAATAAGAGCGTTAATGTATTCTATTCTTCCTATTTGTTCGGAATACCCTATCTAAGTTTTAGGTCCGAATGGAGTGTAAGAATAAATTTGATCAGGATCATCTCTGAATAGAACGCAGAGAGAATTAATATCCTCACCCTTAATAGCATCAACAAATTGTGCTCGAACTGTTTTATAGTTCATCACCGTGTGGGTCTACATTAAAAATCCGTTCAGGCTCCTTAGACGTTCTTTTGGTAAATAATTCGAAGTCACTCATGATTGATACTCCTAAAAAAATTAGATAATTTCACATAAGAGTTGGCTTGTGTCTGATTTAATTTATGCTTCTTTTAATTACCCAAAAGTCTTTTTATAAATGTTTTAATAAATATTGAAGCTACAGAAGGTGATGAATGGGAAGGGAAGCTGTAAATACCCTTGATTACAAGGTAGGTAATTATTTAAGCTCACCATTCTTGATTTTTTCTATAAGAATGAATATATCTGATTTCCGCCAATATGTAGCTCTGAACCCTAATTTCACTGGGCTTGGAAATATCCCGCTTTTTACACCTGCCCACCAGGTAGATGCGCTGATCGGAAATATTTCTAATATTTGATTAAGACGAAAATAACCTAGCATTTTCGTGAAGTTATATGTGGTTTTCATTTTTTCACCAATTAATGAATATTTATGCTGAGTCAGTTGAAATGTCTTTAAAACTTACTTCATCAGTAATTAGCATAAGCCCATTTTGGTTTAGGTAAGAAAGAAAGTTAGTTTTTTTGGAACTTTCTATAATAATATTAAAATATCTGTTTTTAGCCAAACGGTAATGTTTTTTCCAATCTTATGCCCCTCAGGGAACTTTCCTGAACTAACTCCCGCCCACCAAGAGGATTTGCTCATCGGAATAAATTCAATAATTTGATCGAGTCGGTAAAACCCACAAATATCTTCTAAATCTAATTTATTACATAATGAGTTAGTGTCCTGAGAGTAGTCAAAAGGTTCGGGCGGATACTCGTCATTAGTATTTTTCATGGGCATGACTACTCCTGTAAGTTCAAGAAAGTTTTAGAGTGCTAAGTTGGTTGCTTAGGGTTATCAGAGTTAATAATGAAACTATACGGGAATAAAAGATTTAGTTTCCTGCTAACAGGCCAAACTCTCGTCAAATGGCATTTTATTTTAGATTATTTTTGATAAATCAATGAAGAAGCTAAAGTGGCGTGTTTTTTAATACTTTCCCTTTTGGGGTGTTTGTTTTTGGTATCGGTATGCGAGGTAAGCTTGAATAATAATGGGCGGCTGGAAAATCAAAAGAGGTGAACAAAAAGTGATTTCTGTGTAGTTATTTATTTAAATTTTATTTAGGGGTTTTCACAAGTTTAGATGCACAACATCCTTGATCAAAACTGCTTAATATTTTTCCGTGTATTCTATACTAATAGTGTAAATATCATTGATTTTTCAGACGTTGGGAAGGGTGTAAATAATGAGTGGTTTCTGTTCAAATTAGGCCTTTTAAAAAGTGTAACTTATGGTGTAACACGCTCATTTTTTATTTATAAAACCCTTATAAATCAATACCTAGGTACTGCTGCATCATGGGCGTCTCTGCGGGTTTAGCAGATGGTAGCAGATGGTTTGGCGGCCTTTGATTTGTTTGTGGGTTTAGCTACGTTTGTCATGTTAACTCTATATAAATCAAAGGGTTGCGAATGTGGTTGGCATTTAACTGTGTGGCCGATGGAATCGCCTGACTATTTGCCCATTCACTTGGTATTAGGAATGGCGCACAGGATAGCAAAACTGGTGTTAAACCACTATCGGGGATGGCGGATTGTTAGCTGAGGGGCATAGGAAACCAGTGTGGAAGTGAGGTGTAAAGAAGCTTGAGCCAGGTCATCTTGCCACTGTTAAGAACGGTAAACCCACAAGAGATATATGGTGAAACGCCATACAAATCTGTATAAAGGTGTGAATTTGGGAAAGCGTACCAGTTTTGCTGGTTTTTTCTTCGAAGTTCAATATTAAGTATCAGGCCAAAATGAACGGCGCTGCTCTGCTTAATCACGAGTGGTTTGCTTAGATTGGAGTGGTTGGGTACATGGATAAGTTAGAAGATATAAAGACTAAGCTACAAGCCTTCGCAGACGACCGTGATTGGGACCAGTTCCATTCCCCCAAAAACCTATCTATGGCACTAAGCGTAGAGGCATCAGAGCTGGTTGAATGCTTTCAGTGGCTAACCGAATCGCAATCCCAAAACTTATCCCCAGAACAACGCCAAGCCGTTATTGATGAAATGGCCGATGTGCAAATCTACCTACTGCGTTTAGCCACCAAGCTGAATGTGGATATGTTAAAGGCTGTTGAGCAAAAGATAGTCAAGAATGCCGCCAAATACCCAGCTGCCAAAGTAAAAGGCAGTGCTAAAAAATACACCGAGTACAAAAACCAGCCAGATAGCAGTGATTACGCATGATCGTCTACTCAGCCACCAAGCAGTAATTCGTTAACGATGTACGTTCAAATGCCATTGCCGACATCATAGAAAACGAAGTATCGCGCAAGCTGAATCGTAACTCCCCACGAAACGAATTCATCTCTTGGCAGAACTAACTGCAACAGTCTAGCAAATTTATGGAGGAATTATGGGTACTAGCCAAACTAAAAATGCGGCGTTAACAACCGCTTTAGCGTTTCATTATCAAATGTTGATCGGCTTAGATAAGTGTTTTTCGCTTGAAAATGAACAGTCCATTTTGTTTGAAAAAGACGGTGATGTGAGCCTACTTTCTCCAAATACTTTGGAGTCAACACAAACCGAAGTAAAAGATTACGCAGCGGCCCTCACTGACCACCACGAAAACCTTTGGAAGACGTTAAAGAACTGGCTAGCACCAGAATTTTACCACGCTCAATACGGTGTTTTGGTGCTTCACACTACCCAAGCGTTCGGTGTGACTACTCGTCTAAAAGACTGGAATTCACAAAGTGCGGAACAGCGCCTGAATGTACTAAAAGATATTTTCAAGGAACGTACCGAAGCCCAACTGAATGCTGAAAAGCCAACAGAAATTATCAAACTGCAAAAAGCGGTAATGGTAAATTTACCCCATGAGAAATTGATAGCAGTTCTAGGTAAAGTTGTACTGCATGTGGAATCGGAAGATTTGAATACTTTAAAAAATAATTATTTAAACAAGTTAAGTGGTTACATACCTTCAGCAAATAGGCATGCCTTTGCAGAAGGACTGATTGGGTTTATATACGAACAGGCAAATAGCGCGGAGTGGGTAATTGAAAAGGCTGCGTTTGACCAAAAACGAGAGGCTTTAACGGCTAAATGGGGGCCTACACTATTTACTATTCCTGACTTTACACTTCGAGATGCAACCGAAGAAGAAGTCGATGTATATCTTACTGAGCAGTTTGCGCAGAAAATTCTTGAAATTGAGTATGAAGGGGTATTGCCAGAGGCAATAGGTAACTGGCTAGAGCTAAGGAACTCATTGATTGAAGAGTTTAATGGTTACCCGCAGTTTAGGGAAACCGTTAACCGATACCGGGAACAGTGGATTCGAACGTATGCTGCAAAATACCGAATGGCGGGCCGCAAGCAGGGAAGTTCTATCGCGATATCACAAGATTTGTATGATCAAGCAATAAGCGAGATGCCATTTGGTATCGATGGTTATCCAAACCCCGATTTTGTCTTCAGAAACGGTTTAATACACGACGCTATGGATGATGACGAACGTGACCTAAAATGGAGGGTTGAGCCATGAGCAGCATTGTTGATGCGCTATATGAGTTAAAGTACAACCCGTTCGAGTATGGGGCCTATCTTGTCTCGTTTTACACAGCAGTAGGCGAAGCAGAAAATAATCTTTTACTTGCCCCTTTGGTGATCCCTCTTTGCAGTCATCCTATTTTTGGCCAAAAAATATTCCGCTCTAACGTTAGAAGTACCATCTGGTCGGTTTTTGACGATCGCACCAAGCTCTATGACCTACAAGAAAGAATAGATGGATTTCAAGTGTTAACAGAGCAATGCATTCAATATTGTTTGGTCAATGACAGGCTGGAAATAGACGAACAAAGTTTAGCCCTTCACTCATGTGATGAACCTGATGCAGTGTTTACCAATCAAAAAAGTGCAGAGAAGTTAGGGCGGTTATTCAGTGGTCACTCAGTGGTCGAGATTTATGCGTTTTTAGGAGTGAAACCGCGATGAAAACATTAATTCATGAAATTGGCGTCATTGATAAGCAAGGTAACAAACACCCTGTTAATTTTAAAAAGGGGGTAAATGTTGTCACTGGTAAGTCATCGACCGGCAAAAGTGCCTTAATTGAAATATTTGATTATTGCTTTGGCAGCAGCGAGAACACCATTCCAAAAGGAGTTATTACTGCCAGTGCCGCTATTTACTATGTTGCGCTTTCGGTTAATGAACAAGATATGGTGATTGCGCGTGATCCTGACTTAGCGAGTAAGGCCTTTTTTCGTCGTGTTGAATCATTCAATTCTGACGATATTGATCGGGAGTATTTTAATAGTAGCTATTCCCGCCCATTAAATGAGTTTAAGAAGCATCTAAGAGACTTTTTCTTAGATATAGATGATGTGGATGAATCTTTGGCTGCTAGAGCTAATCGGCGGTTTAATGCTAAAGCGGCTACTCCTTCAATACGTAGTTTTTCATCGTTTATTCTTCAGCATCAGAATCTTGTTGCCAATAAACATGCGTTATTTTACCGATTCGATGAAAAGGAAAAACGTGACCAGGCGATTGACCATACCAAGATATTTTTAGGCTTAGTTGATCAGAAATACTTTCACTTATCACAAGAGAAAGAACGATTAACCTCAGAGGTTCGAGGCTTTGAGCGTAAGAAAGAGACAAACAAGCGAGTATCTGAAAGCTATAAGCAGAGAGTTGGCCCTGTTTTAAGTCAGCTTTATGCTTTGATGGGGTTTAAAGAAGAACCACTATCTTTGGAAAAGGTGCTACGTCACCCGCAGGATGCCAAAGACCAGCTCGACAATATTATCGTACCGGAAAAAATTAATCACAATTCGGATGCGGCCACACAACGTTACAATCAGCTCAAACTGCAGCGCGCTAAAAAGACTGCCGAACTAAGAAAGCTGCAGCGACAAACTGCATCAATTAACAAGCATATCCAAGAAGAAGTACTTTTTGTTGATAACGTAAAGCAATTTAGCTCGCCAAAGCATATTCACATATCAGCATCAGTTTGCCCGTTTTGTCATACCGAAAAAGATACATTGCGAGAAAGTGCAGAAAGATTGCAGCAAGCTATCACGAAAGTATCAGGTAACCTTGCGCAAGCGCGACCAATGAAAGCAAAGTTTGAATCGTCCTTGGTTGAAGTTCAACGCAATATTGAGGTATTTGATAGGGAGTTGACTGAGTTAAACCAGCAAATTACGGAAATTGAGAAAACAGAAAAACAATTGGCGGAGCAAAAGAGCCTGTATGAAAGTATATTGATGCAGAAGGCCAAACTGTTTGTTCTTATCGATACGCTCAACATGGCAGATGATGCTGAGCTTGAAAGGAAAATTAAAGCACTAAACAAACAGCTTAAAGACATCAATAAAGACCTTAAGAAATACGATGTACAAAAAGGGCTAGAAAACGCCTCTGCAAAAGTAAATGAATATATGGCTGAAATTGGTAGTCATTTTGAATTTGAAGATAGCTATAAACCTATCAACCTTCATTTTTCATTCGAGACATTTGACCTTTTTCACTTAACCCCCGAGAACGAAAAAATCTACTTAAGATCAATGGGTAGTGGGGCAAATTGGCTATATTGCCATGTAACGCTTTTTCTATCATTGCATAAATATTTTGCTGAATTGGGTGATAAATGTGCTATCCCATCAATATTGTTTTTTGATCAGCCAACTCAGGTGTATTTCCCCAATTTTAATCGCGACAACTCTGAGACTTTTGAAGAGCAGAAAAGTCAAGAGGCGGAGCAACGTAGGTCGTTAAAGGTTGATCAAGATATAGATGAAGACATTAAGGCCGTTGAAAACCTGTTCAGCCAACTCTCGAATTATTGTAATGAGCTTGAGGAGAAGAACGGTTTTAGTCCACAAATCATTGTGACTGATCATGCGGATAATCTAAGGCTGTCTAATGGAATTCAATTTGAATCCTTAGTAAATGGTAATAGATGGCGTAACAGAGGATTGATTCAGGAGGTTGATTAAATATACGTAAACATCTGTTAACGAAGAGTAATAAGTAGGTGCGTTGCTGGAAAGTACCGAATCGGGCGAGAGGTCAGATCTTATTTTGTGCGTTTAAGGCAAAACTTGACGGACGCTCTTCCTTAATCAAAAAAATTAAAAGGACACGCCATGCAATTAGGCAAGGTAGAAAAGCTCCCCATTCGGGAGCAATGGAAAAATGAAGAATACGATTTCACCCCTTGGTTAGCCAAAGATGAAAACATCCAATTGCTAGGCGATGAAATCAACCTTGATCTAGAAGTTGAAGGCATCGAGCAAGCTATTGGTTCTTACAAGGCTGATATTGTGGCTACTGATGGTAATAACCGAAAGGTGATTATCGAAAACCAGTTAGAAAAAACCGATCACAAACATCTAGGGCAAATCATCACCTATGCCTCAGGTGTAGAAGCACAAATTATCATCTGGGTGTGCAGCCAAGTCACCGACGAACATCGCCAAGCCATCGACTGGTTAAACGAAGTCACCCGTGCGGATATTGCCTTTTTCGCTTGTGAAATTGAACTCTGGCGGATTGGTAATTCTCAACCGGCCCCTAAATTTAATATTGTGGCCAGCCCTAACGACTGGACAAAGGCTGTTAAAAGCACGAACACTAGCAAAGATTTAAGTGATACAAAAAAAGCTCACCTAGATTTCTGGACTGGCTTTAAAGCTTATATGGAAGAGGAAGAATCCCCCCTTAGACTTCGTCAGCCAAACCCTCAGCACTGGTACACTATAGCTGTGGGGCGCTCAAAATTTCATATATCGCTCACAACCAATACCCAGTCAAAAGAAGTGGGATGTGAAATATACATTCGCGGTAAAGAAGCCAAAGAGGCTTTTGCTCAATTAGAGCAGCAAAAAGACCAATTAGAGTCAGCCCTTGGGAAATTAGAGTGGCAAGAATTACCTGATGGTCAAGACAGTAGAATTAAGCAGTCCTTTTCTGGTGACTCTAAAGACAAAGAGCAATGGGGCACATTACATTATTGGCTTAAAGATAAAGCTGAAATGTTTCATGAAGTATTTTCACCAACTATAAAGAGTCTCAGCTTATAACGCGGTGATTAGCATGAAATCTATTTAAATATTAATCAGAGGATAGCTTGAGCATGGAAGTTAAAACTAACGATGGTTATTTTCAGTATTTAGCTTTATTACGCGAAGAACTAATAGCATTGCAAGACTCAATTGAGGATGCATGCGAATACATAGAATTTGATAAAACTAAATCAAACTGGCAAATTGCTAATGACCTTCAAGGAGTTATAGATAAATATTTACCTAATGCAGCTAGCTTTGGCCTTTATGTCATTGAGCAGCATAAAAACTATCAAATACCAGAAGGAATTGAACTAACACCAGATTTGAAAAAAATTGCTTCAACATGTTCTTTATACGATGCTTATGGCTTAGACATTAAATTGAATGATGAACGCTTTATATGGCCAGGTAAAGATTACAGTTGGGGTTTAGCAGATTATGATTGTAAGAACTGCAAATTTCCATTGAAGCATAGTGTCATTAAAGAGTTTATATTCGAAAAAGATTTTGATATCAGTATGTGTGAAACGCTAAGTGGTATCTTTGACTTGATTGAACGGGCTAAAAGTAGATCTAGTGAGCGCTCACCACGATCTGGTATTCGTGAACAATTATTGCTCGCAATTTTGAAATTAAATAATGAAATTCTCCCTTTTGATTTAGAAGAATATATTAAAAACCAACGCAAATCCTGGTAGAGATATACGGCAATGGAACAGGTCTTGTTTTGTGCGTTTAAGGCAAAAGGCAAGGCTTGCCCTCACATATTTTTATTTTGTAGGCCTATTAGAAAGGGCTAATTTATGAATTTCGTTAAATGGCTCTAAAACTCTTGTTTTATCTGGGGTTCATGCATATTTTGGGTGCTTCATAGATTCAGTTTGATTTAGTGGTCTAGCAGTTATGGAAGTCGGCATATCTTTATTTCAGTGAAGGGGTTGTTTTGGCTTATTGTCCCCAAAACTAGCTTTATATGATCATCTTCTTGCCTATTGTTAATTGCCATATATGCGTAATCAAGCGGTAGATGTTTAAGTCGCGGTACGAATATAACTGCGGAGATGTTAGTCTTGAATAAATCAGACCCCCTCTTTTCGTAACTATCCTCAAGAACTCCTTTTATCCTTTCGCCATTGAAATGCTCGCCAAAAAAAGGGTTGTACGGCTTTCCCCACATGACAACAGCCACATCATCATGGTCCATTCTGCCAACATGAAAATTGGTGCAATCAACGCATATTATATTGATTGTGGTGCTACTAGCTTCAATGAATTTATGTACTTTTTCAAGTAACCCCATTTGCAGTTTAATTGCTTGTGTTGATGTCTGAAAATCAGGGTTGGTTGCATCACTCTCAAGTGTGTAACCTGTTAACTCACCAGAACCTTGGGATTCTTGTAATGCTCGAATTCCTTTATTCAGGCCAACCCTAACTAACTCAATGTTTATCTTAATGCCTCCAAGTGTTGTCGTAAAATCTACAGTCTTTTCATTTTCAGGGTTAACGGATTCCTCATAAGAAAGCTTCAGATTATTTGACTCACACTGGTGCGCTAACAATATTTCAAACTCAAAATCTTTACTTTGATTATTCTTTTTCCATGATTTTTCTAAAGCATTTCCATATGTGGTATTTGATTTTAAAAACTCTATTTCTTCTTCCATATCAATTCCGGTATTTCTTCTGTTTTACCCATAGCATTGGATAGGGCGAGAGGGCAGCTCTTGTTTTGTGAGCTTAAGGCAAAACCCTACCCTCGCCCTTAGGCCATGATGGTGGGGAGATCTGCTAGTTATGTTTCTAAACGGAAGCAGGTGCCAGTAACCAAATTAGATAGATCTTATTCCACAACCTTTAAGGTATTTGAAAGTTTCATTGTAATAAGACGTTATCCGAGTGTTATCTATATCATCGCCGTGAGGTATGAAAATAACCAGACCTTGCCGTGCCCGAGTTAATAAAACTCGATAGGTATTTTCTAAATAGCGCTTATCTGCCTCTTTATGACGTTGTTGCCATTTGGCACCAACAAACTTCCAGTGCTCGAATTTATTATTCGTATAACGATAATCGGCGTCCCAAGCAACTAAGC
>MAAA01014088.1_pt1 | contig 22621 bp, 19 predicted proteins | sample 1115971 | NCBI WGS metagenome assembly MAAA01 (sample SAMN04961123, study PRJNA320927) | seawater metagenome | isolation source: sample BD02T6 sea water enriched with oil for 6 days | place: USA:Gulf of Mexico | collected 2013-07-27 | reverse complement strand
GAACTCGTGATGAAGGAAAGGCGGATGTGTTTAATTATATTGAGCTATTCTATAATTCAACACGACGTCATGGTAATAATAATGGCGTGTCGCCAATGGAATATGAAAAGAACTATTTTGTGAAGCAACAGGGTGTCTAGAAAACTTGGGGCGATTCAGAACGATACAGAGTTGAATTTAAGTTTCTGGCTACACAGTCAGGATAGCCTTTGAGGCATTCTACACAGACAATTAAGAATCTTTAACGTCACGATTTTGCAGCTAAGTTAGCACGTACAACCAACATTTTGCCCCTTCATTTTCACGTAACCACATACCCAATAATTCCTTGTCGCCCTCCATGTTCACGCCTAAAGCCAGGTAAATGGACTTGTTGATGACTTGTTTGTCCTGGCTAATTTTGAACACGATAAAGTCAAGGCAAACGATGGGGTAAACCGCATCAAACTGGCGTGACTACCATTCGGTGACGTACTCAATGAAAAAGCCTGCGACTTCGGAAGTTAACAAGGGCGAGGAGTCAGCACTATACAGCTCTTTGAAGGTGTGAACGATCTCGTGGTTGATCATGCCTTGAGCGTACAGAAATCGTATTTTGCCGTCCATGGACGCAAAACGTGTTTGGTTATCTTTGACAAGTTTAGGCTCGAATCTGCCTTCACGGCCTCTGGGGGAATCCAGTTGAAACTAGCCATTTCCGGTACGTAAGGTCTTACTGGTCGAGCCGCTTCGGCTGCTAGGCTGAATAAAGCTTTATGCTTATCATAACCAAGGTGGTCATCAAGCTTAGCATTTAGAGCACGCGCCACCATGACTTTGGTCATCCTCTGCAGAAAGCCATGGAAGTCTTGCTCATTGCAGCCTACTCTTAGCCACTTCTGGTTTTATGATAGGTAATTACACAAATTTAGCTACAGTCTCATGGAAACGGGTAACTGCCAGATCAAGCCTGAACCATTACGACTAAACTATGGGCAGTTTTACCTGACCACTACAAAACAATCTCATGATTAGGTCCGATGACCGTTTAAAGGCCCATATTTAAAACGGGTAGTTAGCACCGAATGGCATACGGCCTCCGCATACATTTTAACTCCCTAATAATATACAGCTTAAAGCAAATTCGATATCCTCCTCTGACTGGACAACACCTAAAGAGTCGGATACCAAACCAATATCTACCTTCTTTTCGATAACTTGATGCACAACCTGCTCTAAATCAGAGTAGCTATACAGTTCATATACACCCGGTAGATCACTTAAAATACTTGTGTTCGACTGTGTATACACTGGGTATATAACAGGAATTCCCTGGACTAACGCATCTAAAGCAATACTTGACCCAAAGTCAATCACCAAATCCACTTCATATAGTATTTGCCTTGAATCCTTACAGGATAAAGAAAATGAATCAATATTTTCAATAGCGCTAGTAATAACATCAGTAGGCTCTGAAACACCCTTTCTTGGGTGTTTTTGAAAAAAAACTTTTATTTTATTAAATGATTGAAGCCTCTCTACAAATTCATCTACCAGCTTCATATTAACGTTATTGGCCCACTTTGGTATAAAGAAAGCCATACGTAACTCACAGTCATTATCTTTTTCCCTAGTGACATTCACTAAGTCAGAGTAGACCTCTCTACTCAATACATCCAGCCACCATTGAGAGTACTTAAATGGACCTATTACCTCTGTGCTTACCTTTGACATTTTATAATATTTAGTACAAACCTCTCGATAATATTGATTATTAAAAATATACAGATCAAATATAGACCTATCTGAATAGTCTTCTATAGTCATACTAATATTTAGCCTATTCAGTACACTCCTTAAAACATTGTTACTTTTTGTTTTAATATCTATTCTAGTATTATACCCATGAGGAAAAGCAACCAGCCTTAGACCTGCCGACTTAGCTGCCATTAACCATTTCTGTCGATATGATATCTTTCTTGACCTTAAAAAATATACCGCCCTATGCAATAAGGAGTGTGGTATCCCTTCACCCCAATCACATATCAACATATCAAATACCATTGAATCTAGGTAAGACATAATCTGACAGTATGGTGATTTTCTATTTAAACTATTAACAATGAAAAAAGCTTCAGATCGATCTAAAAACTTTAAAATAGGGTGAGTTAAAATTTCCGATGGATCATCAAAATCCAATACAACTTCAATCCTATATCCCGCTATTAGCAGCTTGTAAATAATAGGTGATATATTGTCAAGATCTGGAACCCCACGAACTAACCATAAAATATTCATACTCCCCCCCTTGTTTTCATTAAACTATATTGATAAACCGAAAATATAAGCAGGGAATTAACTGTAATAGAAACCCCTAAACCATACATACTAAGAATAAAAACCAACACAATCTTCACTGGCAATATAAGACTATAAACCGCAACACCAATTTTACTAGGCGTTAACGTATCGCCAATAGCATAATAATATTGTGCCGTAACTTGGGATGGCCCTGAAAATAGAAACGTACCTGCACAGAAAATCAAATAAATAAAAATCTCATTCAATTTATATTCAACAAAAAAATCATCAGATATCGAAAAATGACCTAATACGCTCCTAGACAGCACTAATCCAATCACACTAATAATGCCAATTAAGAACAACATCTTTGATTGCGAGTAAATTTGTTTATACATCCCATCTCTATTTAATTGGGAGAACAATGCTAACAACACATTTAAATTAGGAACTATAATAACCTTGGACAACATTGTGTGATATATTGATATAATTTGCTGAGCTAAAGAAATAATTGAAACCGCGCTCTCACCTAAAAAAATCCCGATAAATCTATCCACAAAAATATCCGATTTATAATATACAGTAGAAAATAGTACCGGCTTACACCTCATCCAAAATTTACTAACATGCCCTGAGAACTGAAATTTTGTAAGCAGCCCCCTATTTAAAAACAATATTAGAAGTACTGTCACTGCGTGCTTAATAGGAACCAAAAGCCAGGAGTAGCTTAGAAGAAATGCCTTAGAGGGGATTATCAAATAACATATGACAATGACATTTGATAAAAATAAAACTTTTTCCTGCAATACATATAGACTACAACTAATTTGATAAGCCATCAACATAGGGCAAAGTAGCGCTAAAAAAAAGGATACGAACAAAGCAGCCAATGTAAATAAATCAAATTTTAAGTAAAATAAAACCGGAAAAACAAACAAGGAAAATAAAAATAAAATAGTAAATAAAATACATGAAAGACATGACATCAACTCGTATGCCGAAGACTTAGAGCTCATCTCACTCAATAAAGGAACCAAAACTTGCCTAAAAACAGAGGTCCCCAATGCAAATAAAAATAGAGGGGCAAGAGTCAAGATAAAGTAGTTATCTAGATGCTCACCAACTCCTAGTTTTATTGCTAAAACTATATTTACCGTTGCCGATATAATAATATTGGTAAGCGACAGCGCAAATATTTTACGTTTCATGTATCAGTTTTGCACGAATCCGCCCCAGCTTGGTTATAACACCAGACAAGCCAACTTTTTTAAAGAAATTCTTAAAAGCATTCATAGGATATATAAAGTAGCTATAGAACTTTAATTTAGTAATATTTTTATTTGATTCACTTAAAGAGATACTTTTCAGACCTTTAATTTCGAGTCCAGGCGTCTTCTTAAAAAGGTACATATCAGATGAATGGGAAACCAATCGCAATCCAAGTAAAGCTCCTAAATAAGTAATATTTTCACTTGTAAAATAGAACCTATGCGCGATATGCATATCCTTTAACAAACCAAGAAACCCATTCCTTAAAACTGCAGTCTCAGCAGGTGGAACAGCTATCAAAAAACTCCCCTCATCATTAAGATGGTCATTGATGATAGCCTTTAATTGGTTTAAAGGGTCAACCATATGCTCAACAACGTGGTAAAAACAAATCAGATCATATTTGAGCCCAATTTGATGTGGCTTTAAGCCATTTTCCATTGCAAAGCTTACAAACTTTTCATCTAAATCATAAATAAATAGGTTTTTATTACTCTCTTTTGTTAAAAAATGAAACCTTCCACCAGACGCACCTCCATAATCCAGTACATCATTAACATCTGATAAGTAGGGCTGCAGAAATTTTTTGATTTTATTTTCATGCTTTAACTGATATCTAAAGGTCTCAGCTGGCGTTCGATCTGAATGCTTGAGCGCTCTATATACATTTGTGTAATACCAGCTCAAATCATCGTTATTTGGGTAATCGATAATTTGTATCGTCCCGCATTGCATACATTTACCCAAATTAACACCTGTACCATGACGAGTGGTATCGGAAATAGCAGTAAAGCTATCGGATCCACAAAAACAAGGCTGAGATACTAAGCTATCTTTTAAGTGCCCTGGGAGCTCATCCGTACAAACAATAATCTTATTTAATTTTGATTTCTGATAAACCATAATAATCCCTAACTAGTTAACGGTTCTTAACCTTGAAATACCAAAACACAAACCAACCATAGATGCAGATAATGCGAGTGACTCTGGATAATAAAATGGATTGTGTAATGATGCAAAAATAAAGCCATTAGTAAAAACAGCCAATGAGAGTGCCGATATTGATCTCAAAGATTCTGATGATAGTGCTATAGATCTAAGCTTAAATATAATTGAAATCTGAAGCATCATATAAAACAATAACCCAATAACTCCTGTTTCAACAAACAACTGGACATAATCATTATGAGCTGCCATACCCAATATTCCAGATGCCTCATAATAATGTAAATTAAACCCGCCCAAACCCACACCAGTGAATAACTCTGAGTTACTCATACTGGATATTGAAGACTCCCATGCCTCATACCTATGAATAATGGAATTATCAGTAAGCCCATTTTCGTAAGTTGACTTCAATCGCTCAGCAATAGACGTATTCATGACAATGAAGAATAGAACAGACATGAAAACAGCTCCTACAAGAACATATTGCAGTACATGCACCAGTTTCTTAGAAGACATAATATTCGCAAAAGAAATACTTATAACCACAGAGACAACGGATAATCGAGACTGCGTCCCAAACATTAGAAAAAGAGATAAAATTAATGTGATCAAATGATAATGAACACCTTGTCGAAATCGATAGAATGAAAAAATAAAAATTACTGCAGACATTAATGCTAAACCTGTAACATATTCACCATAAATACTGCTTAACCTATGGGCCCCATTTTTATATATCAAATCGGAGGCGTATATCTGATAACACGAAATTACAAATAAAAAAAACACCCATAAAAACAAATATCTATCAAATAGCCTAAGGACTTTATCGCCATATAAGCGGCCCAAAATAAACCCGTAATAACCCAGAAAAACTACCAGTAACAATCTATTTAAAGTTGGGAACAAACTTATTATTGGGAATCTAATATATGACTGAAAAATAGAATTTAGTATCAACATAAATAAGATAATAAATAGAATTCGACTTAAATTACCATTTAGCCATTTAATTTTACCAGCCTTATAGGCATAAAGTGAACATAACAATACTAAGCTTACAAATACAACAAACAGGTTTGATACTGAGCGATCAAAATCAAAGAAATAATACCCCAAATAGCCAAAATTTAGTGACAAAAGCACCCACATAACAATCCATTGTATAGAAGTTATCATATGGCTTCGTCACTTAAAGAAAGCATTTCCCTTACTATATTTTGAACTGTATTCACTTCATTCGGATTAAAATAATAACTCAGATTCGTATACTCACAAACACCTTTAGGTGAGAAAAGACTGAAAAAATCTTTACGATTTTTAATTTTAGGAAAGTCCGGCGACTCGAAGAAAGTATTTGAAAGCCTAGAAGAGAGGAATGACTGCCTTAAAAAACCTACTTTAGCACCCAAAAAAGCCGCTTCCAGTAACATGGTAGAAGTCAACCCTACAACCATCTCAGCTTTTGATAAAGACTCAAAAACAGGCACCTTATCTTGTTCAATTTCAACGTTATAAGACAAGTAGCCACCCCTTAGGTCTCTTGGATGAAGTCGTATAACCACTCTATATTCATCATTACCTTCCAACATAGATAACAGTAATCTCAACTCTTCATGTTGCAATAAATCGTTTTCATATTCATTATGCCAAGCAAAGCCTTGCGATATAAATAGCACTATTTTTGGTTCTCCCGCAACTAAATCTCTTTTTTCATACTTGTCTTTAAAGTATGTAAATTCAGAATATCTGGGCAACCCTAAACTAAACAAAGCAGTCTTTATAAATCTTTCTTCACGTAAGAACTTTTCAACATATTTACTAACAACAAATATTTGATCAACCTTTGTTGTTGCTATAACACTAGGTAAAAAACATCCTACTGAATGAGGAATTCTCCTGTGAATTTGACTCCAGTATAAATCAAACCTTTTCTTGACATACTCAGCTAAGGTTTGGAATTTTCTACTTTTTAGCACATCCGTAATAGAAATAGCATAATCAGTAATAACGCCATCCAAAACTAGAACCCTATATGAGCCAGGAAACTTAGAGAAAACAGCCCGCTGAAAAGCTCCGTCATTACAGACGACAATAAAGTCCGGACTGTCTAAATCATTCGTTTTAATTCCTTTTAAAAAATCAAAAACAAGATTTATTTTCCCTAAAAATGAAGCCCTATAAAAGGTATTATTGCTTTTGTTTTCATCAAACTTAATAATCTCAAAATCACACCCAACAGTATTAAATATTTCTTGCCCAACATAGGACTCAAGTGATAAAAATTTAACATCACAACCTAATTTATTTAATTCATTAGCTATTGGGTATAAATTTTCAATATGTGTTTGATTCTGGGGTACAAATAAAATATTCTTGCAAATTAGTTTCATATATAGCTACTCATTTTTTTATGACTGAACCATATTCCACTGAAGAATTTCATCTTTTGATATATTAACTTTAGTAACTTGGCCTACAACATTATCCAGCTCATATGCTGGCATCCCACTTTCTGGTCTCTTTGATAAAAGCATATTTTCATTTATTATCGTATTTTTAGGTGCCTCAACTAAAGCAACTAAAGCAACTAAAGTTCTACGTGCATTTTTTCTTGAAATACCTTCGTCTGAAAGCGCGGTAACTTGATACCCGCCCACTATAGTGTTAACAGCTGCCATCTTATCAAAAAACACAGTCAAATCCCATTGTTCCATTGAATGATAATGGTCATTACCTTTTAATTTTTTATCATGAGTAAAGTGCTTTTCAATAACTCGAGCACCCAACAATGTGGCAGAAATCAAATTACTCATATCACCAGGTAAAATATGATCGGAATACCCTATTAATAAATCTGGAAACGACTCCTTCAAGCCTCTTATCTGCCCTAGGGAAGCAATACTATCAGGTGTAGGGGAATTCAAAACACAATGCAACAAACCCAGTGGAAGCCCCTTATCTAAAACCCATTTTGCTGAACGCTTATTTAGTGTGCCACTATAACCAAGATCTAGCACGGAGAAGCCACATGGCAACGTAAAAAACCCATCTATACCAAAGAGCTTCAAAAAGAAGCAGTTCTTAGCCCCTCAAAACTCTATAGAAATCACCACCATGATTTCTATAGAATGGTAAGAACCAAAAGGGTTAGTCAATAATATCCAGTTCCGTAAACTGCCTCCCTATCAATAACTGATATTCTTGCAACCACTCCGAAGCATAGCCACAATTTTGATACGCCTTAAAGTATGGCCCCCCCTCAGTGTAGTGCAGCATTTTTGGCTTTTCGGCACTCGACTCCTCGTACCAGTCAACCAACCAATTCCACTCATGAGAAAACCCTCCAATCTCATTATCCTCCAACCACATAAAACGATGCAGATACAGCGGAGAAACCTCGTTTACTAAATCAGGCGTAATAAATTGATTTTTGGGGTGGCCACAATTCCATAAAACTACAGAAGACCAGTTTTTTCGAGGATAACTAGACTGAAGCTGCCCATCTAATTTGGTCATCCCGCTCGGAGCATGATCGTGTTTCGCACACATCACTGCATACTTATCATCCGCCTGATCGAATAGCTTATTAATATCATCCAAGCATAAAACATCATTATCGGTAAATAAAACCCACCCACGATATCCAGCCAGCCAAGGCGTAAGAAATCTTGTAATCGAGAATTCAGTTGATTCACTCTCCTTATGTTCACGAGTATAAACACCTAATTCCTCTAAGGCACCACGGACAATAGGATAACATTTTACATCTTTCGAATGCCTTTCGATCGAATGCTTGGCCACTTGATATACCACGTCCTGATAGCTGGTATAGCCAACAAACACCTTTCTCATAGATAGTCCTAAATTTAATTTCAAGCATTAATTAATACGACAGAAATATTATCGCAATACAATAAATTCACCATGACCTAAATCAAACCTCACGCCGCCCAGCTGCGAAAAAAAATTAATAAATTTCACCTAGGCATACACGGCTACAATCAAGCAATTACAATCCCTTCGAACCAAACCACATAACTAAGACCTACACAGAAGTTAAAAACTTAAGCCTCGCAATGAATCACTTCACACTGTATTTTTCAACTTTCAAAATCACCCCCAATCCAAATTGACTTTATTCTATGGAAAACAACTTAGATAAAAATAATCAATCACACCATATCATCAATATATTCATTTGTTTTTTCGCTTGCAAGCAAGCTCCTACTATTCATTATCCAGTCTTTGAAGGCAGGGCCCTCTTTTTCATGACGCAGGCTATATTCCACAAAGGCTTGCATGTAACCTAATTTACTGCCGCAGTCGTGGCTTTTACCTGTCATGTAAAATGCGTCTACTGGTTCTTGCTGTACTAATTTAGCTATGGCGTCGGTCAATTGAATTTCGCCTTCAGCGCCTGGGACTGTGCCGCTTAATAGGGGCCAGATATTTTCACTAAGAACATAGCGACCTACTACCGCCAAGCTGGACGGTGCTTCTTCTTGCTTGGGTTTTTCTACTATAGCTTCTATAGGCTTACTTTGGCCTGGTTCTAGTCTTCCACCTTGCAGGTCTACGATACCGTAGTTACTTACTAATTCTTGCGGCACGGCTTCTACCATTATCTGGCTGACCTGGTTTTCGCTATATAGGGCCAGCATTTTGGCTAGATTTTCAGTTTTCAAATCTGCTTTGTATTCATCTATTAATACGTCCGGCAATACCACTATAAAGGGGTCATCCCCTACCATGGGTTTGGCGCATAGGACCGCATGGCCCAAACCCTTGGCTTGACCTTGGCGAACATGCATTATGGTTACACCGGGTGGACAGATACTGCGCACATCCTCTAACAGTTGGCGCTTAACGCGGGCTTCCAGAGTACTTTCTAGCTCGAATGAGGTGTCAAAGTGATTTTCTATGGCGTTTTTTGAGCTGTGAGTTACCAGAATTATTTCGGTAACACCTGCTGCTGCACATTCGTTTACTACGTATTGGATTAGGGGCTTGTCGGCCAGTACCAACATCTCTTTGGGTATGGCCTTGGTGGCGGGTAACATGCGGGTGCCTAGGCCTGCTACTGGAATCACGGCTTTTGTTACTTTTTTCATTAAACCATTTATTGCGTGCAAGCACGCTCCTACAATTTGGGTTTCAGCTTGGCTGCGGGGGGGGGTGATCGGGTATATCCTCACCACACTACGGGATGGTTTTAATTCTTTTTTTGTTTTTAATCTGTGCTATCTGCTTTTATTTTTCTAAACATTCTATCTATGTAACTGACTGTATTGTCTATTTTAGCATATGCAGACAATTACGCATTCTATCCTAATAATATGGCGTTTGTGAGGGGGATTGCCAATTAATTATTATTAAGTGGTTAACTAAAAGGATCCCTGCGGGTTCTTACTGGTTTTATCTCCTATTAATGACAATGGGACTGCTTGCAAGCTCGTTTATTGCAGCTCTGAACACACTTACCGCTCTTAAAGCCCCCCCTTTTTAATATCAATTAAAGTGGCAAGTCAATCAACTACCACAGGTTACTGGGCGGTACACCCTCAATTACTGAATGTGGCCGTTCACTATATAAGTCCATTGCTATTGAACTGCCAATAATTTAGGTATTCTCAATACCTTAAAAAATATTTAATTCCAATCATCCACGCCTTACTGCTCCGTTAAATCATTCAACACAAGCATCCTGAGCCCACCTGCCCGACTAATACATATCAGCGCAATTTGTTCGTTAGCCGTCCAGCCTATCAACTTTCACACAATATATTCAGGCCCATTGCCACAGCGCAACGCTTACCTCGCCACACAATGACTTACTCCCGCTAACGAAACACTCACTCTGTGGGCAATGAAACCCCCACATCAATAACCAAACATTTGCAACTAAAGCCACCACATACGTATTACTTTTTATATTTTACAATCTTTCACCCTGTTTCTGCACAATACCAAAGATTCTAAATGGAACTGTAACCGACTAAACTTTAACAACCGTAAACCAATACTGTAAAGAAGTTTAAGGCCTACTGAACAGACTTGCTTGCAGACGATTTTGAAAATCGGCGCCGGCAATTACTCCTTGCACCACCCTACTGCAATATCCATGTGGGAATACCAGCAAGCTCCTACCAGCTTAGTTTTCATCCAGTTTAGCCATTAAATCTAACAACTCCTTTACTTTAACTTCCATCAACTGCGTATCGGCTTTTGATTCTACGTTTAAGCGTACTACCGGTTCTGTATTGGATGAACGTAAATTAAAGCGCCAATCTTCAAACTCTATGCTTATGCCATCTGTAGTGTTAATTGCTTTTGCATTTTTACTGTATTGCTGGGTGACACCTGCTATTACCTGTTTTGGGTTTTTCAATTGCTGGTTTATTTCGCCACTGCATGGGTAGGATTGCATGCGCTCTTCAACCAAAGCAGATAGCGACATGCCGCTTACGCATATTAGTTCCGCCACCAATAACCAGGGGATCATCCCACTGTCGCAATAGGCGAAGTCTTTAAAGTAATGGTGAGCGCTCATCTCGCCGCCGTAAACGGCGTCCTCCAAGCGCATGCGCTCTTTTATGAAGGCGTGGCCGGTTTTACTTTCTACAGCAGTGCCGCCAAGGGATTCGGCTATGTCTATTGTGTTCCAAGTTAGGCGTGGATCATGTACCACCTTGCCGCCGGGTTGTTTTTTTAGGAAAGCTTCGGCCAGCAGACCCACTATGTAATAACCTTCTATGAAGCTACCGGTTTCGTCGAAGAAAAAACAGCGATCAAAGTCACCGTCCCAGGCTATGCCTAGATCGGCTTTATGATCTTTAATTGCATCAATGGTCACAGGGCGGTTTTCTTCCAACAACGGATTGGGTACGCCATTGGGGAAGTTACCATCAGGGTTGTGGTGGATTTTCTTCCATTTAAACGGCAATAAATTTTCTATGACATCTATTACATCGCCAGCACCGCCGTTGCCTGCGGTGCAGACTATTTTTAACGGCTTTAGGTTTGCGATGTTTACATAGGTTAACAAGTGCTTAATGTATGCTGGCTGCACTTCTGTTTTGGTAACTGTACCAATTGACACTCTGCTTTCAAAATTATTTTCTTCAGCCAGGCGCTGAATCTCCTTTAGACCTGTATCGCCACTGATGGGTTTGGACTCTTCGCGCACAAACTTCATGCCGTTGTAGTCTTTTGGGTTATGGCTGGCGGTGACACATATGCCGCCATCTACCTTTAGGTGGCTAGTAGCAAAATAGACCTCTTCAGTACCGCACTGACCTATGTCTTGTACGTTGACGCCGCCTTCTGTTAGGCCCTTCATTAGAGCGCGGCTTATTTCATAGCTGGTTAGGCGAATGTCGTAACCTACTACTACTTGCTTGGGCTTTAGGTATTGCGCGTAGGCGCGGCCTATGCGGTAGGCTATATCTTCGTTTAGTTCATTAGGGATGCGGCCGCGTACGTCGTAGGCTTTAAAACAGGTCAGATTGGTCATTTGATTTTGGCTATTAAATTTGGTTAATTTTTAATGGGGTATCTATTTTGGCAAATATGCCGATCATAGGGTGCGCCCGAAAACATCGCTTGCAAGCAAACGCCTACCAGATAAATCTATTCGTAGCCATTTGGGTTTTTGCTTTGCCAGTACCAGCTGTCTTTTACCATGTCGCTAACATCTAGTTCCGCTTGCCAATTTAGTATCTTTTTTGCCTTGCTGGCGTCGGCGTAACAGGCGGCTATATCACCTGGGCGTCGCGGTACTATTTGATAAGCTATTTTTACCTTGTTAGCATCACTGAACGCATTTACCATTTCTAACACTGAAATACCGTTGCCAGTACCCAGGTTAATCGCATTGGCGCCACGCAGGCCTTTTTGCTGGGCTTCTATGGCTTTAACATGACCCTTGGCTAAATCTACTACATGAATGTAATCACGTACGCCAGTACCGTCTACCGTATTATAGTCATCACCATACACCCCCAGGCTTTTTAATTTACCCACCGCTACCTGGCTTATATAGGGCATTAAATTATTGGGGATACCATTTGGGTCTTCACCAATTAAGCCGGATTCGTGAGCACCCACTGGGTTAAAATAGCGCAACAAGGCCATAGACCACGGCTTGGCTGATTTGCTTAATTCTTCGCTGTTAGCTAAATCTCTTAACATATCCTCCACCATTAGTTTACTGCGCCCATAGGGGTTGGTGGCCAACAGCGGCATGTCTTCGGTTAGGGGAAGTTTTTCAGGGTCACCGTATACAGTGGCCGATGAACTGAATACCAAGTTTTTAATGCCGGCTTTTTCCATTTGCTGGACCAGTATTAAAGAGCCCATTACGTTGTTTTCGTAGTATGCCAAAGGTTTTTCACAGGATTCACCTACAGCTTTTAAACCTGCAAAGTGGATTACCGCTTCTATGCTGTGTTTGTTGAAAATTTTCTGTAAGCAATCGGCATCTTGCACATCGCCCTGCACAAAGATAATTTTCTTACCTGTTATTTTTTCCACACGAGTTAAAGATTCGAATTTACTGTTGCACAGGTTATCTAACACCAATACTTGCTGGCCATTGTTTAATAATTCTATGCAAGTGTGGCTGCCTATGTAGCCTGCGCCGCCTGTTACTAATATTGTCATGCTCATTCGCCCACAGGTGGGCCTCCTACAGTTTGTGCTTCATGCTTTTGAAAGCGGCTATTAGGCCTTGGGTGGATGAGTCAAAGCCATTCATTACATTGTCTTCTTCTGCTAACAAAACACTGTGCACTTTATCGCCCAGTTGCTTGCCTAGCTCTACCCCCCATTGGTCAAAGCTGTTTATGCCCCAAATTTGCCCCTGTACAAATACCTTGTGCTCGTACAGAGCAATCAATGCCCCTATGGTTTGGGGCGTGGATTTATCAAAGTACAATGTATTGCTAGGGCGGTTACCGGGTATCACTTTTTGCGGGGCCAGTATGTTTATTTCTTGTGGGCTTTTACCTTGCTCCTCAAGCTCCAAGGTGGCTTGCTGCAGGTTTTTACCTTGCATCAATGCCTGACTTTGACTTAAGCAGTTTGATACCAACAAGGCGTGAAAATGATCCACGGGGTTATGACTAGTAAGCGGCAGAATAAAATCACAGGGGGCAAACTGAGTACCCTGGTGCAATAACTGGTGGTATGCGTGTTGACCATTACTGCCTACGCCCCCCCAAATTATGGGACCAGCTTGATAATTTAAGGTTCGGCCATAGGTATCTACCGATTTACCATTGCTTTCCATGTCCAGTTGCTGAATATGGGCAGGTAAACCTTGCAAATAATGGTCGTAGGGTAAAATAGCGTGGGATTGGGCATTAAAAAAACTTACATACCATATTCCCAGTAAACCCATCAATACTGGCATATTCTCTTCAAGTGGCACCGTTTTAAAATGACAATCCATCTCGTAAGCACCCTGTAGCATTTCACGGAAGTGCTCGTAACCTATAGTTAGCATCAGCGGTAAGCCTATGGCCGACCATAACGAATAGCGCCCCCCCACCCAGTCCCACATAGGGAAAATATTTTGCTCGGAGATTCCAAATTCTTTTGCTTTGGCCACGCTAGCGGTCACGGCACTAAAGTGCCTAGCCAGGTCTTGCTCCATGCCACCATTGAGTAAAAACCAATCGCGACAGGCGCTGGCATTTTTCAGGGTTTCTTGGGTATTAAACGATTTAGACTGCACTATAAATAGTGTGGTTTCAGGATTTAAACCTTGTAAAACCTCAGTTAAATCAGAGCCATCTATGTTGGCCAAATAATGGCAATTTATCTGTTTACTCCAATAGGGCTTTAACGATTGTGATGCCAACTTGGGCCCAAGATACGACCCCCCAATGCCAATACTAACCACATCGGTGAAGGGTTTATTACTAAAGCCCCGCCATTGCTGGCTGCGAATGGACCAGCAAAATTCCTTCATGCGGTTTAGAGTGTTCTGCACTTCTGGCATAACATCTTTGCCGTCTACCAATATGCTTTCGCCGGAGAAATTGCGTAATGCTGTGTGCAGCGCCGGACGGTCTTCAGACTGGTTAATGTGCTCGCCATTAAACATGGCTTGAATAGCGACAGGCAAGTCACGGGCACGGGCTAATTCGCAAAGTAATTTTATAGTGGTTTGATTTATGCGGTTTTTTGAATAATCTAGATTTAAACCTGCCGCTTGCAAACTGTATTGTTTAAAGCGGTTTTTATCCGCAGAAAATTGATTACGCATCTGCAGAGGCAAAATACTTGATAGGTGTTCGAAGAGGGCTTTAAATTCGCCTATCTGATCTAATTGCGCAGGAAGTGAGACTGACCCATCCATTTGTCTGGTACCGCTCTTTTTAGTATTAAAAACATAAATCATACATAGTTTTAAATGCGCACACCTTATAGCAATACGGTGGTATTTAGTTAACCGCTACTGGTGATTCACTTGCTCACGCAATTCTTTACCTGGCTTAAAATGTGGCACATATTTTCCCCTTAACTGCACAGCCTCCCCTGTTTTAGGGTTGCGCCCTAATCTGGGGCTGCGGAAATGCAACGAGAAACTGCCAAAACCGCGAATCTCGATACGATCACCCTGGCTTAATGCCTGGGACATGGTATCTAAAATAGTTTTAACCGCCAGTTCAATATCTTTATTGGATAATTGCGGGTGGCGGCTGGTAATGCGCTCTATTAGCTCGGATTTAGTCATACAAGGGTTCTCCCTTCATATAATCACATAAATCAGGCGGTTAAGTTGTACATCTTGATCAGCTTAATTTAGCCTACTGTTTTCACTTTGCCTTATTTTTTGCTCGGACACAAGGTAAGTGGCTGAATTTATTGGAGTTATAGGACCAACAGCACTTATTTAGAGGGCTTTTACCACCTCTATTATCTCGCTGGTGGAAATAGACGGAGTGCGTGGTAAATATATCACCTCACAGTATTGCTGCATCTCATTAAATTTACCTGCCCAATCATCCCCCATGACCAAAACTTCTGCCTGATATTGCTGTATATAATGGGCTTTTAACGCCAGTGAATCCTCTATAAACACCTCATCCACAAAACGTAAAGACTCTAGAATACGCACTCTTTGATCCTGAGGGTAGACAGGGTAACGCTGCTTCTTTTCGAAATTTAGCCGGTCGGATGACACCCCCACCACTAGGTAGTCACCTTGTTTTCTGGCTCGCTCCAAAATATTAATATGCCCTATATGAAACACATCAAATGTGCCAAAGGTAATGACGCGTTTTGTCATGCTGAATTACTACTCAGTTATTTATTTTTCAAGATGTAATCTACTATTCGCTTGCTGCACTGGCCATCCACCTTCCCGGCCAAGGCTAGTGTGTGTTTTTTGCGCTGCTGTGCGAATGCATCCGGGCTTTGCATTTGACTATCAACACACGCCTTTAACTCTTGGTAGGTTTTGGCATGTATGGCAATGTCTGCGTATTTATACAAATCTTCATCCATGCGTTTTTTAAAGCGGAATTTTAACAGCCCACGATAACCCCAGCGCAATTTGTAAAAGTCACACCACACCACGGGTTTATTTAGTGCAGCAAACTCAAACAAGGTTGATGACGCATCACTTATCAATACATCTGCCACCGCCATGAACGGGATAATATTCACCTCATTCAAACCAGCTAAGTATACGTTATCCTGCCCTCCCCATACTTCGAGTAATCGCTTTTGTTTTTTATATTTTAAATTGGCCAGAGAGAAGTAATGGGGCTTTACAATAATATTGTACTCACGGAATTCTTTAGGGAAACTCTTTGGTAAACATTCAATGCTGCTTGGATAAAAGGTAGGTGCATACAATATAGTTTTTTTACTATCATCCAGCCCAAACTTTGAGGGTTTAAAGTGACTTATCTCACCATTAACTATAGGGTCTAACTTGGCGTATCCGGTATCTACAAAAGTTTGCCTTGGGTACAACCCTTTTAAGCGCGCAGTACGGTATGGCCCCTCAACAAAACGCACATTAGTGGCCGAATCTGATACATCGTAATAACAGGATTTGGGGCCAATACCGTGACTCACTAATGCCGTTTTACTAAATTCATTAACTTCACTTAAACTTGAAAAATAATTAGCAATAAATATCCAGTCAGGCTTCTCTTTTGCATATACCAAACCAGCTTCATCTTCATTGCCAACCCATATAACATCCAACTTCAAGCTGGCTATTAACTGCCTCTGCTGCCGTACAAACTCCGCACTCTTGTAAAAAACAAAACGACAGTAAATGCCATTCTTAACTAATAAGTTCTTTATAGGAAGATACTGAGGCAGATAATACAGCTGCTGAACATCAAAAAACACATTCATAAGGAAAATTCTTTCCGCAAAAAACATTCAAAATAAGCGATCCTACCTGCTAAAAAATAGGGGCACTCGCATTTAAAGCACAAACTCATTTATGTTAAGGTCTTGAAAGATTGACTTTAAAGCCTTTGTATGACCAGAATTATTAGGCAAGTATTGAACATCACAACCTGGCTGAAGCCATTTGGCCGACATCAATACCGTTGAAACGTCGCCAATCACCAAGTCAAAATTAATTGTAGCAAGATAAAATTCAGCCGGCACAGAAGCTGAAAGAAACGTAGCCCGCTCCTTTAATCCTAGCGGATCCCCAACCTCTCTTGGGTGATATTTTACAAAAGCGCTAGGGTACAGCCTCAACATTTCCTCAACCTTGCTCATAAGATTATACTTACTGCCATACAATTCTTTAATTATCGAACTATGCGGCAAAGCAATTAACACAGACTTACTAACACCCGAGCATGACTCGATACAAAAATAGTTTGCATACTCTTTAATAATAGAAGCTAAAAACCCTTTGGTATATTGAGGCCCCTCTATTTTTAATATTTTTTTAGATTTTAATGGAGAAAGCGCAATATCCGGAAAGGTTAAATAACTACAATCAATCCATTTAGAAGCTCCCAGTGTTTTAGGCCTATGATACCAGCGACCATAAGCCAACCGTTTTAGCGGCGTATCAATAAGCTGATCGGATAAACGCGAGAGATGTTTAAAATCATGCATATTTCGATAACTACCAGTTCCGTCATCTAAATACCCACCCTGCGTTTTAAGTGACAGTTTGTTTGTTAAGAAATACATTGCATATTGAAACTCCAGCCTACGGTCATTTCCGGTTATCAACTCAACAGGCTTAAGTGTTTCCAACATTGCATCAAGCAGCCTAAATACAACATTTCTATACTTTTTCTTACTTTGCACCTTCAGCCTCACAGGTATCGCAGACACCGTTGCAAATGGCTTTAAGACCTCCTTTGCAATTTGATAAAAGCGATTATTTTCTTCTTCAGTCTTTTGATCGATAAATAACACATGATAGCGACTCACCTTATCAGAGCAGGCCAAAGACAAACCAAGAAAGAGGTGTCTAAACGTACTGACCATTATTATTTTATTATTCACAGACCTTACCCACTTTTTTAAGGTAGCTGAATCAAGAAATCGATCATTCTTTTCTTATGCAAGCCTATATTACACTGCATCTGCTCAAAACGAACCCCATCACCTTCCCATTCAGAGGACAGGAAATTTAAAACATCCTGGTCTAAATATTTATTTACCTTATAAGAATCAAAAGGTAAACCAAATCGGTGAAGGCGCTCTATAAGTTTACTCTCTGTCATAAATTCATAAGCAGGAATTTCCGCGCCACCCAACACCCTTTCCAAAGCAATACCCCGCCCATCCTCGGAGAGAAGCAAACTTGGCCTACCTATCGATGACATAAAAATATGAGCATGAACTCGATACCCAATATGTAAATCAACATTTGAATAGTAATCAATTAGGTTATCCGCAGATCCTGATATATCTATACTGGTAATGTTCAAATCATCAAGCCAGGATAAAAATCTCATCTGCACTTTATTTAAGCGTTTAGTTACACCCAAAACAGACAACCCACCTTTTTCCAAGCCATGATGAAATACCACCTCAACACACTCTTTCCCATATTTACCAAGCAACCCCAACAACACAGATTGCATTTGTTTATACATTGCTGGGCTATTTTTAAAAGCAACCCCCAATGAAAATGCAATTTTTTTATGCTTGCCCGCCCCTTCATTAGGCTGCTCTGATTTACTCGAATATAAAGCAGGACAACCGGTCATCATAATACCGTCCAAACCTAAAGAATTCATAACATTCTCCGTATGGTAATCACGAACACTCACAGGCAGCCCATCTCGCTTAATTCTCTGCAATAGCTCTAATGACGGCCCAGATATTTCGTAGCTATGTGTATTACACCAACCTCCTTGAGCCGAATGCCAACCGATACCGAAAGCTGTTATAGGTACCTTTATATCCTTAAGGTTTTTTCGTAAGCGATAAATATTAGGGTACATGTTTTTCTGAAGTGCAGGCCCTCCTGTAAGCAACACTGCTCTAGCGCCATTCATAATAGATAATTTATTTTCATCTAAAGCTTGGTAGCCATCAAAATCAACAATTCCCCTATCTTGTCGATATTGTGACAATAAGCTAATCGCCCTTTTCTTTATTAGAAAATCACCCGCGTTATTTTTACCCCCTGTTAATAACACATAATAGGGTTTATCCATTTATCATATTCCACTGCAAAATAGTGTCATCATCAAGATCATCTACAGATTTTTTACCGAGCACCTCATCCCAATATACAGGACTTATTCCATGGGCAGGACGCTTAGTAATCAAATTATCCTCAGTTAAAACCTCCCCGGCCCGAACACTTCCTTTAATAACAATGCTGCGGCGAGCATGCTTACGCGCCAACGCTTCCTTACTTAAATCTTTATTCTCATCACTCATAAGAACTTTATATTTATTCAATTTCCGGCAAAAACGACCTAAATCATGCTTATCCATCGCATGGTAGTGATCATTACCTGGCAAAGACTTATCATGAGTAAAGTGCTTTTCTAAAACACACGCTCCATTTAACACCGCAACCTCTAACGCACTAATGGTATCATCAGGTACAACATGATCAGAGTAGCCAGTTAAGCACTCAGGAAAAGTACGCTTAAGAACATTAATCATGCCCAATTGAGCATGACTTTCTGGTGTTGGATAATTAAGTACACAATGTAGAAGCACTATTTCTTTAGCACCTCCCTGCCTTGCCGTATCCACAGCCAATTGAATTTCAGTCAATGTTGATGCACCGGTAGAAATTATAATAGGTTTATTTTTAGCTGCACATTTACGAATCAAGGGAATATTTGTTATGTCAGCAGAGGCTATTTTAAATAGAGGCATTAAAGGCTCAAGAAAGTCAACAGCATCTAAATCGAATGGCGTTGATAAAAAATCAATACCAATTTCAGAACAATATTCAGCAAGGTCAATGTAATCAGATTCATTAAAACCATCATACTTCTTAAATAACTTGAATTGACTATCTGTAGGCTCTTTTGATGTATCCCAATATGCAGGACTATTTTTAGATGCTATTTTCTCAGCCTTATAAGACTGGAATTTTGCGGCGTGCGCGCCCCCTTCTTTCGCCTCTCGAATCAATTGTCGAGCCAATTCCATACTACCCTCATGATTTACACCAATCTCAGCAATAATATACGGCACTAATGGATTGGATATTTTGAAACCATTAACATCAATCTCGTTATTTTTCATAATAATCATCCTAATAAACCTTTAATTTTGTTAATTACCTTATTTTTACCCTTAGTCAAATCCATTGACTTCATCAAACTTATTACATGCTTACGATTACTATCAATCAAGTAATCGCTAATTGCAGCAACAATTTCACCGTCAGTTACATCTTCTCTATAACCCAAATTTACAATACCGTTTTCCTTTGCAGCAAATGTGTGAGTCATCTCCCTAACATTTTGACAGATCGCAATAGTGGGTGTTAAAGTAGAAACCAACTCAAGAACCGTCCGACCCGCGGATGTAATAGAAAAGTCAGCATTAAACATATAATCTGATATTCTTTTCGTATTTACCATTATTTTAACGTCAAAAGATGATGGCAAGCTAGCAACAATCCTATCCAAATTAAATTTATGGGCATAACCCGGACCAACAACAACATCAACGGACAAATCTGGATATGATTTAATTACAAGCTTTAGTATACGGCTAGTCAAATCACCCTCATCAACACCACCAAAACTGATCAACAACCTATTCTTGACTGCCTTATCTATTTCAACAGGAGGGTGTAAGAATTCCTCCCTTAGACAAAAATACTCAGGTCCAACCAACACATTTGAGTCATCTGACTTTTGGTGGGGATAAAGGGCGTTTACAACCAAGTCAGCACTTTTTGCACCTCCACCTAAATCCTCGAAGTTAACCACCTTTAACCCCAACGATTTGATTGCATCAATATAAGCCACATTAGTATCTAGTAAATCATTTATTACCATGTCAGGCGATATAGATTTTATAGATTCAACCAAGCGGCCTTTTTCACAAACCTCCACCTGATAATTAAAACTACGAATATATTCTGCAGCCATAGAACTTTCTTCTTCACATAAAAAATGCAAATCAAAATTCACCAATTCATTCGCCAGCATAACAGCACGGTACGCATGCCCCAACCCGACTTCAGGATACCCTACAACAGCAAAGACAAGACGTTTGCGCTGCAAGATACTCTCACAAAGATATAAATCAGAAAAATTATCGATGTCAAATGACCTAATTGCAGGCAACTCCAATAGAGATACCGTATCACCGATCCTTGTACCTAATCGTAGCTGCCTACGACTACAAGCAATCACAGCCCCCGTTTCGCGATAATTTTTGGGCAACAACTGCCTATTAACACGCTTGGCATATGCAGGCACCACTTGAGAAGATGCTATAGTCCAGCTCAAATGCCTATCATCTACAACACTAATGACAGTATCTGAGTTTTCTCTTCTAAATAATTCTGCAGCCATATCCAGGTCATGATTTTGAATGAGTGGGGATGTGGGCTGTACGGTATAGACATAATCAAATTCAACATCAAAAAATAATTCTGCCTGCTCAACTACCGCATTAACTACAGGATCTAAAGTTGTGACGTCCTGAGCCAAAGAAGAATCACGCATTAAAACAGTCGCCCCAAATCTTTCTGCAAGCAAAGCGATCTCATCATCATCAGTGGACACAACCACTTCATCTATAGCCTCGCTCTGTAGACAAGCAGCGATTGAATAATAAATCATCGGACGCCCAGCGACAGGACGGATACTTTTGCGTGGAATCCCTTTAGAACCACCCCTAGCAGGTATAACTGCAATCGTTTTCATATTTAATGCCAAGCTCAATTTCAACACATTATAGCAACTTGTAAAAATAAAAAACCCGGCAAAAGCCGGGTTTTTTTATACGCTCAAACTAAAATCAACTATTAATCGTTTTTAGACTTAAGCTGTTCTTTGATCAAATCACCAATGGTGGTAGGACCCGCTGCTGCTGGCGCTGCTTTTTGGCTATGCGCTTTCACTGCCTCTTTTTCTTCTACTTCGTCCTTGCTCTTAATAGAAAGGGCAATAGTACGATTCTTACGATCAACTACAATGATCTTGGCTTCTACTTCTTCGCCTTCTTTAAGCGCGTTACGTGCATCTTCTACACGATCTTTGCTAATTTCAGAGGCTTTAAGAGTCGCTTCAACACCTTCGGCTAGCTCAACAATTGCCGCTTTCGCTTCAACTGAAATCACTTTACCTTTAATAACGCTGCCTTTGTCGTTCTCAGCTACGTATTCATTGAAAGGATCGCTTTCTAGCTGCTTAACACCTAAAGAGATGCGCTCACGCTCTGGGTCGATAGACAGAACGATTGTTTCAAGCTCATCGCCTTTCTTGTAGTTACGAACCGCTTCTTCACCGGTTTCGTTCCAAGAGATATCAGACAAGTGAACCAAGCCATCGATGCCACCGTCAAGACCAATGAAGATACCAAAGTCGGTGATAGACTTGATCTTACCGCTGATCTTATCGCCTTTTTCACACTTACCAGAGAACTCTTCCCACGGGTTAACTTGACACTGCTTAACACC
>MAAA01025607.1_pt1 | contig 22683 bp, 19 predicted proteins | sample 1115971 | NCBI WGS metagenome assembly MAAA01 (sample SAMN04961123, study PRJNA320927) | seawater metagenome | isolation source: sample BD02T6 sea water enriched with oil for 6 days | place: USA:Gulf of Mexico | collected 2013-07-27 | reverse complement strand
TGGTAGTTCAGTTGGTTAGAATGCCGGCCTGTCACGCCGGAGGTCGCGAGTTCGAGTCTCGTCCAGTCCGCCACTTTCTTTTTTAATGCAGCCTGCATTAATGTGTAAAACCCTCAAAATATATTATGTATATTCTTATTAATGCCTATCTGGCACATACTTCCTAAGTCCTGTTTCCTATTATCACTTCGATTCATCAAAATGTAATGTTTGTGAACTAAATTGTCCCTATTGTGTACTAAGCTATTGATTACAGTTAAAAGTACTGTGGAGTTTTTAAATTTTTTATATACCTTTAAGGATAAAGATATGAGTGATTACGAAGAAGAATTGTTAGAAGAATTAATGCTTGAGGATGATGAGGTAGATGATGCTTTTGAGTTGTAGTATTTAAGTGTAGTGCGCTGACTTTAGTGGGTCAGCGGTGTATTTGCCTTTTCTGTTTTATTTCTCCTGTTCTGATTCTTGTTTTGACCTGAAATTCCCCGGTGACTGATTTGTCCAGCGTTTAAATGCGCGCTGAAAAGCAGTGGGCGATGAAAACCCTAAAAGGTAGGCTATTTCGCCAATGGCCAGATTGGTATCCTTTATATAGCTTTCTGCTAGCGCTTTTCGGGTGTCATTAAGCAGGGTTTGATAGCTAGTATTTTGTTCTTGCAGTTTTCGCCTTAAGGTCCATGGCGGCATGCCTAGGCTATCGGCCACCTGGTTAATACTAGGGGTTTGCCCTTCCAGCAGGGGGCTTATTTCATCCATGACTTTTTCATTGAGGCTGCGATTGCGGGTAACTTGCGCCAAACGTTCATCGCATATGTTTTGCAGGTTTAAAAAAGCATTTTTGTCGTGGTGCAATAGTGGCCAATTGAGTGCTTCGGGTTTGATAATAAGGGCGTTGCGTTTTTGACCAAATAAAACTGGGCATTGGAAGACCTCTTCGTAAATCTTGGCATAACTAGGCGCTTCAAATTCCACTTCAACCTGTTTGATAGCACCGGCACGGCCACAGATCCATTCGATAACCTTTTGTTGGGATGAGATAAAAAGGTCCACCACAAAAAAGTTATATTCGTTGTAAGGGCTAATGGAATAAAAGCTAGAAACACCAAAACCATCTTCTAGATAAAAGCTAGACTGGCCACGGCTGTTGCTACCAGATAATCGTTCATAGTGCGCCATGACTATGCAGGCAGCTTCAACATCTTTGGCGGTCATGGCTAAAAAGCCCGTGAGGCCTAACAGTGGAATTTTAACTTGTTGACCCATAATTAGGCCCAGCTCAGGTCGCTCAAGGGACTGGATGGCACTGTGGCCTAAGCGCATAAACCTTGGAATACTAATGCGACCTTCAGGCTGTCCAAGCTTTGCGTCAGACAAATTAAACTGCTCACGAAGCGCCTTGGCGTCACCGCCTAGGTCTTCAAATGCCTCTAAAATGGCGCGAACGTAGCTTACTGTGATGTCGCCAAGTTTCATTTGTTTAACTCGGTTGAATTATTGTTCATATGGGGTATTGGCGAATGGTAACAAGGAACCTAAGGTGTGTGCCAGCTTTACTCGTTAGTGGCTTGTTTTCAATCGCCACTAATTCAGTTAAAAACAATAATGAACATGAGTGAGAATGAAGATGAGTCAGTACTCCCATTTGTTAGAACCGCTAGATCTAGGATTCACTAAGGCTCGCAGTCGAGTATTAATGGGGTCTATGCACACTGGCCTTGAAGAGCGTAAGGGTGGCTGGGAGCGCCAAGCAGAGTACTTTAAGCAGCGCGCTGAAGGCGGTGTTGGCATTATTGTTAGTGGAGGAATTGGTCCTAATGAAGAAGGGGTAGGGGTTCAAGGTGGCGCCATACTGGTGAATGATGAACAGGTGGCCAATCACCAAATTGTCACTAAAGCCGTTCATGAGGTGGAAGGTGCGTTAATTTGTATGCAAATTCTTCACACGGGTCGTTACGCTTACAATAGTAAGGCGGTATCGGCATCAGCGGTTAAGTCGCCTATTCATCCATTTCCTCCAAAAGAGTTAGATGCGCAAGGAATTGAAAAACAAATACAAGATTTTGTTACCTGCGCTTTGTTAGCCCAAAAAGCGGGCTACGACGGTGTAGAAATTATGGGTTCTGAAGGTTATTTCATTAATCAATTTATCGTCAAGCACACCAATAAACGTACCGATGAATGGGGTGGCTCTTATGAAAATCGTATTCGTTTAGCTAAAGAGATTGTGCGACGTACTCGTGAGGCGGTGGGTGAAAAATTTATCATCATTTACCGATTATCCATGCTTGATTTAGTGGAAGATGGCAGCACATGGGATGAGGTGGTGTACTTAGGTAAAGAGATTGAGCGATGTGGCGCCACATTGATTAATACGGGTATTGGATGGCATGAAGCCCGTGTACCAACGATTGCTACCAGTGTTCCGCGTGCTGCATTTGTTGAAGTAACCGCGCGTATGAAAAAAGAATTGTCGGTGCCGTTAATTACCACTAACCGTATCAACACCCCTGAAGTGGCTAACGCTATTGTAGCTGAAGGGCAGGCCGATATGGTGTCCATGGCGCGCCCAATGCTTGCGGATCCACATTTTGTTACTAAGGCTGCAGCCGGTCGTGGGGATGAAATTAATACCTGTATTGGTTGTAATCAAGCTTGTTTGGATCACGTTTTTAGCGGCGGTGAAGTATCTTGTTTGGTGAATCCGTACGCCTGCAATGAAACCAAATTAATTGATCAGCCGCTTGTACTGAAGAAGAAAATCGCGGTGGTGGGGGCAGGTCCTGCAGGTCTTGCTGCTGCAACGACGGCTGCAAAACGAGGCCATGACGTTACATTGTTTGATGCCGCTACAGAAATTGGTGGTCAGTTTAATATTGCAAAACAAGTGCCGGGTAAGGAAGAGTTTTTTGAAACTATTCGTTACTTTGGAAAAATGATTACCAGTACGGGTGTTGAGCTTAAGTTAAATACCCGTGTGGAGGCCGCAGATTTAATTTCGGCAGGCTTCGACGAAGTATTATTGGCCACGGGGATTACTCCTCGTTTACCTGAGCTTGAGGGAATTGATCATCCAATGGTGTTAAATTACCTGGATGTATTGAAGCATAAAAAGCCAGTCGGTAAGCGAGTGGCGGTGATGGGGGCCGGTGGTATTGGTTTTGATGTGGCAGAGTATTTAGTGCACGGTAAAACCACGCCAAGTCTTGATAAGGCGCAATTTATGAAAGAGTGGGGGGTTGATTTGAAGGTTGCCGGCGCTGGTGGTTTAACTCGGCCTGAGGTTGAGCCTGCGGTCCGTGAAGTGACGTTAGTGCAGCGTAAGAAGACTAAGGTAGGTGCAGGCTTAGGTAAGACCACAGGCTGGATTCATCGTACAACGTTAAAACATAAAAATGTGCAAATGATTAACAAGGCTCAGTATTTAAAAATAGATGACGCAGGTTTGCACATTGAACTGGATGGCGACGTTAAGGTGCTCGAGGTGGATAACGTGATTGTGTGTGCGGGTCAGGATCCGCAGCGTGAACTTCAAGGTGCGTTAGTTGAAGCTGGGTTGAGTGTGCACCTTATAGGTGGGGCCGACAAAGCCGCTGAGCTGGATGCTAAGCGTGCTATTAAGCAGGCCACCGAATTGGCGGCAGCCATCTAAAGGTGGGTACAGGAAAGTCAGCATGCAAAGGACGCCTCTGAGTGTAGTGGGGGTCTGTATAGATAGAGAGTGAAAGAAAAAGCGCTTGCTGGCAATTCATAATCAAGACAAAATTGGCCCCTTTTAAAGGGGCCTTTTTTATGAAGTTGAACTCAGTACCATTGGAGCCTTTTAATCACCCGTTATTACTTAAGCATAATGTTAGTGTAAATATTAAGCGAGATGACTTGCTTCATGCTGTGGTGAGTGGCAATAAACTGTTCAAGTTGATGTTTAACCTTAATGAGTTTAAGCGCTTGCATAAAAAAACATTGATTACCTTTGGTGGGGCCTACAGTAATCACTTGCATGCCACTGCGTTCATGGGGAAAGAGTTAGGTGTTCAAACTGTTGGTATTATTCGTGGTGAGCAGCTCCTGCCGTTAAACCCTACCTTAAAAGATTGCACCGATTGGGGCATGATTTTAGAGCCTGTCTCTCGCGGTGATTATCGCCAAAAACAAGCCTCGGCTGACATTCAAAACATTATTAATAAATATTCATCTGCCTATATAGTTCCCGAAGGTGGTGCCAATGAGTTGGGGGTGTTGGGTGCCGCTAAAATACTGGAGGGTATCGATCAAAAAAAGTTTGACACTGTGGTGGTGGCCTGCGGTACAGGGGTAACTATGGCGGGGATCGTTTCGGCTTGCGAACCTCATTTGAGGGTAATTGGTATGCCAGCATTAAAGGCTGAAAAATGGATGGCCAGTGAAATTCAAGGGTGGCTGGATGTTGTTGGCTGCAGCAATAAAAACTGGATGGTCGAATATCAGTATCACTTTGGGGGTTATGGTAAAACTAAACCAGAATTGCTGCAATTTATCGAAGAGATGGAGCAGCAATATCAATTGTTATTGGATCCAATATACACAGGCAAAGCATTTTACGGTTTATTAAAAATGATTGAGCACGGTGAGGTGGTCAGTGGGAGCCGAGTCTTGTTTATTCACAGTGGCGGATTACAGGGGAGCAGAGGGTTTTTAGTGGGTAGAGCCTAAACTTGCCTAGGTAATGGTACGGCGATTACCTGTTGGCAGTACGATTGAACTTAAGTGGTGGTTAAGCCACTTCAGTTACGGCTTCGAGTGTTTCATGATTACGTTTGCTGCGGTATTGAGCTGGGCTCATGCCTACGTATTTAATGAATATGCGATCTAGAGTGCGGCGACCTGAAAAGCCAATCTTCATGGCAATTTGCTCAATGCTTTGCTTGTTGTCCAGTAGCATGCATTTAGCTTCTTCAATACGCGATTGCGTAAGGATCGACTTAAGCGACGTGCCTTCTTGTTGAAGGTGGCGGTTTAAGGTGCGCGAACTAATATGAAATAGTTCGGCTACTTCGCGTTGCGTGGCGCTGAACTCAATGCGATTTTGAGTTAATGCCTGACGAATCCTATCGCTTAACAGCGCGCGATTATTGATTTTCTCGGCCAGGTTTTTCACTTCTGTTTTGATCATATTCATAATGTGTGGGTTTGCCTGATGGAGTTGCTTGTCAAGCCAGAAGGCGGGAAATACTACAGACACCTCCTGACAGTTAAACCGGACTGGAGTGTGTAGCCATCTTTCATACGAAGGTTCATAGCTGGGTGCATTGAACGGTAATAAAAGCTGGGTTAGCTTGAATTCGCGACCACATATTTGTCGTAACCATTGGCAAGTGATGGTTAAAATCAAATCGTAACGAATGTGATTTTGTTCACTTGTTTCTTGGTTGATAGGAAACGTAATTTTGACACTACCGTCTCCTTTGCGACTGAATATTGGCGGAGCTTCATCGCTGAAAAGGATGTAGTAACGGTTTAGATATACCAACGCCTCACTGAGTGTGGAGCAGCATAAAAGCAAGTGCTGTAATAAATTATACGAGCGTGCTTCAAGGCTTGCGCCAGCAGATAGGCCGATATCGCATTTACCCGATAACGTCGCCAAGATATTGAACAAAGTGTCCACCTTGGCAGCAGGAATGCGGTTATCAGGGTCTGAAAATACACGGGCATCTATTTGTGCGTCATGAATTGCAGACTTAGTATCAAATCCTAGGGATTTAATATGGCTGATAACTGGGTTAACCAGTGATACAGATATGCAGTCGGATGTCACCGTACTGATCCTTTACTTGTTATTTTTATTGATTGGGATCTATGTCCTAATATTACAATGCACGCAATGTGCCAAATATATAAATAAAAGTATATTGGCAGGTACGGGCTAGGTTTTTTTATGTAGACAGGTTATAAGGGTATTCGATTCCCTCATAAACGTTACCAGCAGTAACTCACTGGTAACAATGTTGGGAATATTTTTCTACCACTAAAAGTGTATTTCTATACCTGTGCTTAGGCCCTCGAGAGTGGCGCTTGGAAAATTAACCGCATTTAAGGTGATAATGGAGTATTCAGCTCGAATGGCTAACCAATCTAAGGGTTTAGCAATAAAGCCATAGCCATACCAAAAATCTATGGCGTCAACGGTTTTACCTTCTACCTGACATTGCGTTAAATTACCGCAGTCGTTTAAGTTAGTGATAACGGTAGTATCAACTTCGTCAAATATGGCTTCGCGGCCTTCAGAAAGTTCAATGGCTTGAGTATCGCTTTGCCATACTAGAAGGCTGGCTCTGGCATAAAACTGTAACCACTCATTGGCATTCAGTTTAAATTTAAGGCCGGCGGATACGCCTTTGGCGTGCAAACTATCAATGCCGCGATAGGTGATTTTGTCATTCGAGCGACTTAATGAACCAAAACCTAGATTTTCATAAGTGTCTCCTTCTATATCTTCGCCACTGTCGTCAGCGCTGATGTAAGTGGGGCGGTCATATGAGGATGCGCCAAAATCTACTACGCTCCACTCTAAGTCTAAATTTTTAGTGACGTTCGCGCCCCAGTCTATGCGTAGACCATTACTTTGGTTATCGATACTGGCCGAGCTATTGAACGATTGGCCTGCACCGAAATATCCTGAACTATGCGCAGGTAAACTTAAAAATATGACAGAGAGTAAAATGAAAAAATGTCGCATGCTGATCTCGGCTTATTATTATGCGGGCAGTTTAACCACCATTAGCCGAGCTGTCATGATGATTTCTATTATTTTGTAAAAAGTGTCAAAACAGGCAAAAAACAGCTGTTTTTTAAGCACGAACGTGTCACTTAGGTTCTGTTTTTTGTTCTTTTCTATTCTATCGCCCATAAAAAAGGCCCTTAAAAAAGAGCCTTTAGTGGTACGTATTATCTAAAATCTAGGGATTTTTATTTTCTACTGATTCTTGATTAACAACCGGCGGTGTTGCAGTGGTGTTTGTCTTTGAAGGTTCAGCAGGAGACGCTTCGGCAGTTTCTAGTACTTCATCTTCCAGCGCTTGCTCTGGTGTTGAGGGCTGTACTGCAACTTCTTCTGTCACTGCTGTCTCGGCCACTTCAGTAGCGGTATTTTTATCGACTACTGGCTGATCTTTAATTGGTTCAGGGCTCAACACAGGCACAGGCTTAGCTGGCACAGTGTTGTCTTCTACTATTGGTGTGTTCTCAGATGCAGGTTTGCCTTCTGTAGCTAATGGAACTGCGCTGGGCTTGGTTTCTTCAGATTTTGTCTGAGTCTGGATATTGTCTTGCAAGACGGGTATTTTTTCACTGGTCTTTTGTTGTGTGTCTTTAAGGGCATTATCGAGTTTGTTTTGAAGGTTGGCTAATTTTACTTCAAGTTCAGATTTTTCATTTTCCCACTGCCCTTGTTGTTTAATGGCCATGGCTTGTTTGCTAATGGTTTCTGCCGCCTGCGCCAGTGCAATAGATTGGTTATCCAAAGGTAGGTGTGTCACGTCTTGCTGGTTTAGTGCTAGACCAATACGGGCGATGAGTTTTTCTATGAATAAAACGTGTTTTTCGGCTTCTTTAATTTTTAATTTTAATAAGGGCTCAACGGTTACCGCCACATGTTCAGCGTGTTGGGCTAGATGAACCGCTTTTTGGGTCTCATCATTGATGGATTGCAGTTGTTTGCGGTTTTGTTCGATAAATAGCGCAAGCTTTTCAACCGCAATGCTCGCTTTTTTGATGGATGCCGGAGCAAAATCTTCAGCGTCTGCATCAATGGCTTTATCTAGGGCTTTTTCAGCTTGGCCTAAATAGGTCTTTTTAAGGACTTTGATCTCAACGTCGGCAATATCATTTAATACGGCGTTTTGCTCCTTAATGGCTTGGGTGGCGTTACCTTGTTCAATTAATATGACAAGGTCTTTAATATCACTTTGAACATCGGCATAGTCACCGGAAAATAAAGTGGGCGCCTTAAGTTCTTCAAGCAATGCCAAGCCATCTAGAGATAATTTAAGTTGGCTTAACACCGTCTTTTTATTTTCAAGCCCACGCTTAAGTAATTGTTGGCCTGTAAGGGCGTGAGTAATGACCTTTTGTTCGGCTAGCTTATCTTTGAAAGCCGATTCAGCAGTGCGGATCTCTTCTTCTGCCTGGGCAATATACGTGGGGCTGTAAAAATACAAGTCTTCACGCTGGGCTAAAATTTGTAAGTCTCGGGTTTCATCCAGAACTTCTTGTGCGCTCAATCCTAAATTTTTGGCTTGTTGTTGAGCGGATTGTTGGATTAATAAGGTGTCTTTAACCGCTGGAGCTGAACAGGCGGTGATGAGCGCAGCACTCATTAAACCAATCAATATTTTGTTCATGGATTAATCCTTTAAAATAAATGTGAATTGCTTCGCAGTTTAGCAAAATATCCCAATTCCAGCCAGTAACCAGCGTTAAATAGGGCTATTAAACGCATAGTGACTAAGCTCTTTGGCTTCAAGTAATATCTGCTCGCGGTGCTTATCTTCCAGTTCAAAGCGTGCTTGATCTAACTGGTGCTGTTGTTTCCTGTTAAGGGCTTTGTAGGCCTGATGATGGGGCATGTCTTGGGTGTTTTGATAGTGTAATAAAATCGTTTTAAATTGCGGTTGATGGGGTAATTTTTCATCAAGACGGTTCATCAATACCATAATGCGCAAGCACCCTTCAGTAATTTCACATTGCTGGCTCACCAAAGAATTGGCAAGGAAGCGAATATCACTGGCAAGCTCTTCTTGTGCCGCCAGCCAGGCCTGTTGGTTTATTTGAACTTGCTTCGCTTGTTCTTTTTTTAGTTTACTAAGCTTAATCAAATAATAGGTTGCGGCCACAGATAGGGCGGTGATAATAACGGCGGCAATGGAAAGTAGAATCCAATACATGTTCAGCTCCAAACTAGCTTGCATATTTAGTGGCGGATTTTAACCTGAAAAGGAAAACTTACAAGTAGCTGGTATTAGGCCTTACTGTTGACTGGTTAAGGTAGAAAACGCTTCGTGAGTACTTAAAAACACACGTCCTGGCGCCAGTTGTTCAGTGAAGTGCACTTCTTGCAGTTTATCCATGATGGGCCCCTTTACCTCGGCCAAATGTAAGATCTTGCATCGACTCTTAAGTTTTGAATTCCAGTAACGTAATAATTCAATGCCATCTCCATCCAGAACATTTACCGCCGAGCATACCAATAAAAGGTGCAAGGCATCAGGATGTTCAATTAATGCTTGTTCTATGAAGTTGTTAACGGCTTCTTTATTGGCAAAATGCAGCCCTTCATCAATACGAATGGCCAGTAAACAGGGATCTGTTACGACATGGTGGCGCAGTTCGTTACGAAAATGAGTGCTGTTGGGCACGCGCCCAATAATTGCGATATGAGGTTGGCTTGCGTTGCGAATTAATAAAAATAGTGATGACAGCACACCTACGGCTATGCCTATCTCTACTCCCAATACCAGCACGGAAGTGAAGGTGGCAAGCCAAATGGCCCTGTCACCGAGCAATGCAGTGGAGCTTTTTAATATGGGTTTAATATCCAGTAGCGGCCAAACGGCCATGAGTACAATGGCCCCAAGTGTGGCGATGGGGATATAGTGGATGATGTTTCGCGCAAATAATAAAAATACTAAAACAAAACCCGCAGTGAAAACTCCAGCCATTGGGCTAGTGGCGCCCGCGTTGTCATTTACCATACTACGCCCAAATCCGCCTGCCACAGGAAACCCTTGGAACACGGAAGCTGCAATATTGGCAGCGCCTAACCCCGTCAGTTCCTGATTGGGATTAAAGGGGCTTTGTTTTTCTGAAGGCTGTTTATGACTGAGAGATTTAATCACAGATGAACTCTCTAAAAAGCCGATTAAGGCGATTAACGCGGCGCTGGGTAAAAGTGTTAAAAAATAGTGCCAAGGTAATTGCCAGTTAACTTGAATTACAGAGGGGCCATGTTCAATGGGGATGCGTGCTAATTGCGCATCGGGCCATAGCATAGTGGCGGATACTCCAAGGGTAATGGCAAATAACGGGCCTAATTTACTGATAGTCCGGTGACGCAGTTTAGCCATGAATACCAGCACTAACATAGCCGATATACTTAAAATCGTAGTAGTAAGGTGAGGTACTTGACCACTGAAGAGGGTGACGCCAAATAATAGGGGCAGTTGCTTCACAATAATGAGCAATGCTGCTGCGGCTGTGAAGCCGTGAATAACCGGGTGGCCAATGAAGTGCACTAGGTTACCTAGTCTCAGAAAGCGCATGGCTAATAAAGTCCCTGCAACCTGTAACGCTAGTAATTGCGCGGCCGCTACCTGCTCGCTTTCAGGTATACCCGTTAATGCGTCTCCTACCATTAAACTTACGATGGCCACCGGTCCAATGGCTAAAGCTCGGCCGTTGCCAAATAAGGCATATGCAAGCAAAGGAAAAATACAGCAGGCAAGCGCGCTGGCTGCTGGCAGGTGTGCCAGTAGCCCGTAGCCAATGGCTTGAGGGATAATAAGAATGGAGACAATTAGCCCTGCCAATAGGTCTTGGTTAAGGCTCCAAGGTGTATTTCGCCATGGAAAAAGCCATTTCCCCATGTTTAAACCATTAAATCAGCGCAATAAATACTTTGTAATACGTCAATGACTTGTTTGGCTTTACTGCCTTGTAGTGAATAGAAGATGGTTTGTGCGTCGCGACGAGTTTGCACCAGTCCTTCACGGCGTAACCAAGCTAAGTGTTGGCTTAACGCTGATTGGCTTAGATCAAGACGTTCATTAAGTTGGGATACGTTCAGTTCTTGTTGGGCTAATGAACATAAAATCATTAAACGGCTTTCGTTGGCCAGCGCTTTTAAAAGTTGAGCTGCTTCCCGAGCGTGGGCTTTTAATTCTTGTGCAAGATTGTCTTGTGACACTTTAATCCCTATTCAAATGCTTGGACTGAACTAAACTTAGCATAAGATTTTAATGAAAGCTAAATTAGATTTAGCTAATATATTGTGTGTTAGCACTGTAACGTTGGATCAATATGGAAAAAATACAAGTGACAAGTTTTTACCATCAGGATACACAAACATTTTGCCATTTAATTATCGATGACGAAACTAAATCATCGGCCTTAGTGGACCCTGTGATGGATTACAGCCCAGCGGGGGGGCATTTCAGCTATGAGTTTATTGACTCGGTGTTGAATTATATTAACTCCCACCAGTTGCACTTGCTTTGGGTGTTGGAGACGCATATTCATGCGGACCATCTGACGGCTGCCCAATATGTAAAAGAGTATACAGGGGCACAAGTTGTGAGTGGGGCTAGCGTGAAAAGTGTGCAACGCCATTTTGATGAAATGTTTGATCTTAATAGTTGCGCTGAATCCTTATTCGATAAATTGGTAGAAAACGGGGATTCGTTGCCACTGGGAGTAAGTAACATTGAGGTTATGGCAACGCCTGGACATACTCAGTCGTGTTTGACGTATGTGGTAAAAAATCAAGAAAACGTCGCGGCATTTATTGGTGATACCTTATTTATGCCGGATATAGGCAGTGCTCGATGTGATTTTCCTGGTGGCAGTGCGGCTATGTTATTTGACTCTATCCAAAGTATTTACGCACTGGGAGACAAAGCAGAGTTGTATTTGTGCCATGACTACCCGCCAAGTTCGCGTCAAGAGGTTGCCTGTGTGTGTGTGGCTGCGCAAAAACAAAACAATATCCACTGCAGTCAAGACATAAACAAAGAGCAGTTTATAAACATACGTGTCAAACGAGACGCAAGTCTTGCACCTCCCAGATTGTTATTGCCTAGTTTACAAGTAAATATTCGAGCAGGGGTTTTGCCTGCAGCCGATGAGCAAGGTCGGCGATTTTTACGAATTCCTTTGCGTTAAGGGTTTTATAGTCCTAATAGTGCGTCATTTCTGCCATAAGAAACCAGGTTCTTGTGCTTTTTATTTATATTCTGCTAGATTTATTAGCAGAATATAAATAAAAGCAAAGGAAGCTTATGGCATTTTCAACACGTTGGGTGCTAGCAGATGGCACACTTAATGAGCAACCGATAACCATACGTTACCGTGAGAGTATCCAATCGGAACTTGATTCTGCACAATACCAGCAGTGCATTCAGATCGCTTGGCAGGCAGCCGAACAAGACCCCATAACTGGGTATCCCAGTTCAGACGAGCTTGAAAAAATAGATGTTTTTAATCAAAAGCTAATGGATGCGGTGGAAGCAGGTGAGCACGGTTTATTGGTGATGGTGTTGATGTGCGAGGGCATAAATCAGTGGATCATATATGCCAAAGATAATGATCAAATACAAAAGGCATTAAATACGATCCCCACTGATACCGGTTTATACCCCATTGAAGTGACAAGCGACGTTGACCCTCAATGGGAAATTTTTACCCAATTAAGGGACGCGATTAAAACGCAATAGGTCAGCTATAGGGTTACCTTTGCGGCTTTTTACGGTCCTTCTTCTCTTGCTCTTCTTTAGCTTTAATTTGCGCCAGTATGACTAAAGCTTGCTCTTCTTCTATTTTCATTTCAGGGGTTTCATAGCTTACCCTGCCCATTTTACCACCGCGCAATTCGTGAATTAATATTTCGGCCGCTTTGTGTACATCTACGACTCCCCCTGCACGTAAAAACCCACGTTTACGGCCGATTAGCTCAATCAGTAATTCACCGGTTTTAGGTAGCTCATCAATTTTATATCGCGCCTTTAATACTTCAGGGTAAAGCTGCAATAACATATTGGCGGTATATTCAGCCACTTCAAAGTATTCCAGTGCAGTATCTCTCACCGCGCCACTGGCGGCCAAACGAAAGCCGCTGGCAATATTATGAATTTTGGGCCACAGCATGCCAGGGGTATCCGATAAAACGATGCCGTCAGCAATTTTAATATGTTGTGGATGACGTGTAAGGGCTGGTGTATTACCCGCTTTAGCAATCATGCGTCCCGCTAAGCTATTCACTAAAGTAGATTTACCTACGTTAGGAATACCTAAAATCATGGCGCGAATAGCTTTTTTCTGCGAACCGCGGTCAGGGAATAAATTGAGGCAAAATTTGGTGATGCTTTTAACTTGTTTTTTATCAAGTCCGGTAATTGCCATGGCGCGCGTATTAGGTAGAGAATTATAATGTTCTATCCAAGCTTTAGTGTGCTTTTCATCCGCTAGGTCGGCTTTATTTAATAGCTTTAATATTGTTTTACCCGCACTTAAATCAGGAATAAGCGGGTTTTCGCTTGAATAAGGTAGGCGTGCATCTAAAACTTCAATGACCAAATCAATCTGTGGCATGAGCTCAGCAATTTGTGTACGTGCACGGTGCATGTGACCGGGGAACCACTGAATGGCCATAAAATTCCTGAAATTTACAAGGTTTAAGAGGGGGTATTTTAACGGTTTATATAGGTACTGGGAAAGGCTATTTACCCGCGACCAGGGCGGTCGCGGGTAAATATTAGGGATTAAGCAAAAATACTAGGACTGTCGGCCACGTCTTCGCTCTCTATTTCGCTTTCTACTGCACTTTCAACGTCGCTTGAAAATTGTGTTTCATTTTCAGTTGATTCAATAGAGCTTTCAATAGGCTCTTCAAAATCAGCCATTACTTCTTCAGGTTCGGTTGGCTGTTCAGCAGGTTCGCCGGCCAATACTTGAGAAGCAGCTAACGATTGTTGTTTGGCTTTTTCTTTTTCAAGTTTACGCTCAGCTTTAATGCAATTTTTGTCTTGCATGACCCAGTTGTTACCGGATACCTCTAATTTGTCCAGGCCTTGCTCTTCAGCGATTTCAGCTGCGATACTCATGCCTAGTTCATCGGCATCTTTAGCCAGCATCTTGCGTTCAATAGGGTCTAGGGCACTGAACATGTCTAGTAACGATTGACTTAAGGCTTCACGGGCAAGCAAAGCTTTATCTTTATTAAAGCGCTTGGCGATTGTGCTGATCATGGCCATATCTGCACTACTGATGCTGATATCCAATGGACTGAAGGCTGCTTCATCGGCTAACCGAGACAGTTCTTCTTGATAAAATTGTTCTATGATGGATTGCGCTTTGCTCATGATGTGGCCTCATGTTTGGGTAGGGAGATTTATACAGGGGCAGCCGCTTAAGGTCAACCGTGTCTGTATGTTTATACAGGGTTTTAGGCCGGGTTTAACATGTATAATTGAATCTATAAATTAGATGTAGGTTTACTTCATGAGTGAAAAAATGGTCGAAGATATAATAGTTCAAAAATTAACCAGTCACTTTGCTGTTCATCATTTGTTGGTCGAGAATGAAAGCCACATGCATAACGTGCCACCGGGGTCTGAAAGTCATTTTAAAGTAGTTTTGGTCACTGATGATTTTATAGGTAAAAATAAGGTGAAGCAGCACCAAGCGGTTTATCAAGTGCTGGCTGAAGAATTGGCGGGCCCCATACACGCTCTGGCATTGCATACATTTCCGGTAGAAAAGTGGCAGCTAACCCAGCAAGCCCCCGATTCTCCAAATTGTCTTGGCGGTAGTTAGCTTAAGGCCTGATTGGGTAATAAATTTAGAGGGCTCTGGGTATACTAAGATTTGGTTTACATAAAGTTACAAAAGTAACTGGCCACATTCTTAATAAAAATAACATGAGGCGTCATCATGCAATGGTTTAAATCCATCACTACAGTAAGTACCTTCCTACTTGCATCACTATCTTGGGCTGAAATTGGTCCGTGGGAACTTCAAGATCAAAATGACGAAAAAGACATTCAAGTCTTTACACGTACAGTGGGCGACTCACCTTTAAAAGAATTTAAAGGCGTGACCCATATTAAAGCGGACACTACTGCGTTTGTTTCATTATTAATGGACCCAGATGCAGCTACGGGTTGGATGCACAACGTGCTTGAATTTAAAGTTGAAGACAGCCCATCACAAACTGAAAATATTGTGTACACGGTCAATAAAACGCCATGGCCAGTAACGAATCGTGATGCTTTTATTCGCTCAGAATTAAGCGCCGATGCTAATGGTGTGGTGACGTCTACGTTAACGGGCGTGCCTGATTTTAAAGCGGGCAATGATGATTATATCCGTATGCCTGAACTTAAAGGGTCTTGGATGTTTGCGCCTATGGAAGACGGCATGGTTGAAGTGACCTATCAGGTACACGCGAATCCAGGTGGTAGCCTGCCAGATTGGTTGGTAAACGCCATAGTGGTAGAGACACCTATGAATACACTGCAAAACTTGCACGACGTTATTCATAATGAAAAGTACCAAGGTAAAACATATGCCTTCATAGAGCAGGCTAAGTCTCCTACAGCAATGGCAGCGGAACCTGTTGTCAGTGAAGCTGTGGCCGTAGAAACTATGACCGCTGAGTAATGTAAAAAAGCGCAGGAAGCTGCGCTTTTTATGTGCGCTAAATATTTGTTATCTATCTTGACTGTTCTGGTTTAGAGACTCTTACAAATGAATACACTTCAGCTCAGTAATTCTTGATTGCCACCAAAAGCTGCACTGTTGGTGGTAACACAATACTCCTTTACAAATGAATGCACATAATTTGGGCCTCCTGCCTTAGGGCCTGTTCCTGACAAGCCATGGCCGCCAAAGGGCTGCGCACCGACTTTTGCTCCAACCATACTGCGATTAATGTAAATATTACCAACCACAGCATGTTTGACTATATAGTCGACCCACCTTTGATTACGGCTGTGTATGCCTAGTGTTAAGCCGTATTCACTATCATTTATTTGTTTGAGTTTTTCATCCAGTTGCTCGTGATGAAACGGAATGATATGCAAAATTGGCCCAAAGTTTTCCCTAGTTAATTGTGCTAAATCTTTAATTTCGTAAGCACAGGGTGCCATGTACAAATCGCTGGGTAAATTGTCTCGTAGATTACCCTGTGCAATTAACTGGGCATTATCTTTAAGCCATAATAAATGCTTGTCCAAATTATTTTTTGCACTTTGGTCTATGATCGGGCCAAAGTCTGTGTCCCGTAAAAAAGGTGAGTCGATGTGGCGACTGGATAAACATCCGCGCAGAGCCTCATAAAAAATATCTTTTATGTCTTCTTGAATAAATAATACTCGTAACGCCGAACAGCGTTGGCCGCAACTATCAAAAGCGGACTCAATTACATCGGGTACTAATTGTTCAATGAGGGCCGTGCTATCGGCAAACATGACGTTTTGTCCGCCGGTTTCAGCCAGCAGTGGGATGAATGTTTGATTGTATTTAAATAGCCAGTGCTGAACGTTACGGGCCGCTTCTGTGGATCCTGTGATACAGACCATATGAACCAAGCCTTTTTTAATGAGGGGTTCGGTAATGTCGGCGCCGCAGCCAGGCATAAAAATAAGCTGTTGCTGAGATATACCTGCATCAAAAATAATTTCCGTCACCCTCATGGCAATGATGCCAGACTGGCGAGCCGGTTTTGCCACTACCCGATTTCCACACGCTAAAGCTGCACATACTTGTCCAATAAAAATGGCCAGCGGAAAATTCCAAGGGCTAATGCACAGAACGGTGCCTCTTGGGCGGTATCCTAAAATGTTTTCTTCGCCGGTAATTGAATCTAAAATAGTATCATTGGCAAAATTCTTTTGTGCTTGGCGAGAATAATAGCGACAAAAATCTTGTGCTTCGCGTACTTCATTCACTGCATTTTGTAATGTTTTTCCGGCTTCCTGCATACATAAAAATATCAATTCGTGGCGATGTTTGTATAAACCATCGGCGATGCGGTCTATGGCTTGGGTAATAGGCTCAAGGTCAGAAAAATCAAACGTAGTTTGGCTTAAAGTTTTGATACATTGATCGATGGCTCCACTGTCGGCCCAATGGTTTTCCCCTAAAATGGTCCCGTCCACTGGGCTAAGAGCGTTAGTGGGTTTGCTTATTAGAAAAGTCTGGCCATTAATTTTAGGCGCGCAAACATAGTGTTCCTCGTGAAAAGGAACCACTTTGTCCATGGTCTGGTAGTAATAACTGTCATGTTGAAGTTCTATGCCTTGGCTGTTGGGGTAATCAACTAAAATCTCGCAAGGCAGTGGAATATTTGGATTTAAAATGGACGAGCTAATTAAGTAATCAGCAGGGTGTTCCAATAGCATATGCATAGGAATTTGCGGATCTTGAACCTGAAATACAAAAGAGCTATTGGCCCCATTTTCGATTAAACGGCGCACCAAATAAGGCAGTAGCTCATTGTGCAGGCCAATGGGAGAGTAGATGCGGCACGGGATTCCAAATTTTTCGTTAATCTGCTCGTAAAGGGATTCACCCATCCCCTGTAGACGTTGAAACTCAAATTTAACGCTAGAGTTCATATTAATGATGTATTGCACAGTGAATGCGTTGTGGGTAGCAAACTTGGGTATTAACTTATGCTGACCATCGTTAAGTAAAAACCGCGCACAGGCTAGATAATTTAAATCCGTGCTGTGTTTTTGGGTGAAAACGGGGTATTCAGGCAGGCCCATTTGCTGTGCCCATTTTATTTCGCTGTCCCAGTATGCGCCTTTTACTAGACGTACTGGAATGGTTATTTGCAGTTTGTCAGCCAGGGCGTGCAACCAGTGCACAATGCTTAATGCGCGTTTTCCATAAGACTGAACTACGATGCCAAAGTGGCCCCAATTGGCCAAATCTTGATGACTTAAAACTGATTCAAATACCTGTAGCGAAATATCTAAACGATACTGTTCTTCGGCGTCGATAGTTATGGGGACATTTAAACTTTTGGCTTTTTTAGCTAGGGCCAAAATACGTGTAACTAATTGTGGTAAAGCTATGTGTTGCTGGCTGGGCTCGTATCTTGGGTGCAAGGCTGACAGTTTAATTGAAACGTTATCAAGTAGCTGTTGTTTACGCTGATTACCTTGTGCCACTACGTCCAGTGCATGGTTGTACGCATCAAAATATTGTTTGGCATCTTGTTCTGTGAGGGCTTCTTCACCGAGCATGTCAAACGAGCAGCATTGTTGTTTGTGCTCAAGGTGTTTAGCATTTTCAATGGCTTCTTCGATGGTTTGGGCATAAATAAACTGTTCGCCCATTATGCGAATGGCGCGACCCACCGCCTCACGGGTAATATTTAAGGTGAGTTTATTTAATAAACCACCTACCGCTTCGCTGGGATGCGACTTCTTAGGGGTAAGTAACTTTCCTGATAAAGCCAATCCCCAGCTGGCTGCATTTACCCAAAAGGATTCGCTTTTATTTACATGGTGTTGCCAGCCACGTTCAGAGAGCTTGTCTATTAATAAGTCATTGGCGGTGGCCACGTCGGGAACTCGAATAAGCGACTCAGCTAAGCACATAAGGGTTATGCCTTCATCTGTGCTGAGGTCATACTCTTGTAGTAGTTGGTGTAATATAGATTGGCCGTTGTGGTCTCGAATGCCTTGTATCAACTGGGTCACATGCTCGGTGAAACTTTCTTCAAGTTGTTCTGGGAAAGTGTCGAGTAATTCTTGAACATAGTCTTGTTCATCAAAGAGATAGAACTGGTTGATACGGGCCCTCAAGCTCGGAGTGGCATCGGCATTTAACGTAATAGGGTCAAGCATGAATTCCAACATGGACCGTCCTTTGGCTACCCAAACCCTATTTTAAAATAAGGATGAGTTAATTATAGTCGGCTAAGGGAATTTACCAATGGATTTGACGCTTTTCTAGTTGGAGGTTATGGGGTGCTGACGTGTTTATTGGTCAATTTTTTCAGTTTTTTCTGCACTTTTTTTGCTCGTAATAACTTACGGTGAATATCTTGGCGCATTAAGGCCAGTTTTAGAGCTGAGGTCCATAGGGTTATGGCACCTTCTATGTTGCCGTTGCGATAATGTTTATCGGCTTGTTCATCCATAGCCAGAGCACTTTGTCCTTTCAGCTCCCGGGTTTTCTTTAATATGTCGCGTACGGATTGACCACCAAAGGGGGCTTTATTTAGTATGCCTTCGATTTTTAGAATTAGCTTAAAATTTGCTTCCTTTAAAGCAAACTGTAATTGATTTATTAAACTGTTTTGACGTTTCAGGGTGGCCAATTTATTTTGTTCGCTTAACCAGTTATCTATGGCTTGATGTAATCTCTCTTGTTCTAATTGTTGGTCAAATTCAATCGCTTGATGATACGTTTTTTGGGCGTTGTTGTAGTCGCGTTTGGATATGGCACGGGTGGATAATTGAATAAGTTGCTCGGCCAACTGTTGTTTTTGTTGAAGCAAAAATTCTCGATTATCAAACCAGTTAAACATTGTTTCATGGCTCCTCAGTTCTAAATTTTGCTGCTTAAATTGCACCTTTAAAAGATTGGCTTGGGCCAATGCATGTTCGGTTTCTAGCAAACGTTGTTCATTAGCTTTTGCTTTTTTAAGTCGCCTTTCCCATACAAAAAAATCGATATGTGCAGGTAAATTTAATTGACTGGTGTGAAGTATTTTTTTTGCTTTTGACCATTCTTTAAGCTGTACGAGTGCATAAAATATTTTACCATTCTTATTGTGGTGTTCTTTAGCAAGACGTAACACTTGATTTAGTTTGTTTTTATCAAATGTGCTTGTATTTTTAATTTGCTCTATGGCTTTATTGTAATGATGTTGCGCAATAAGCTCGTTAACATCTTGATACCATATAGATTGAGGCATACTGGAGCATGCTGTTAAGAGTAAAAAGAAAACTAATACGAAGGCTTTGAGGTTATTCGTGAGCATGCATGGCCTTTAACTCGGCTTCCTGTTGCATAAGCAAGCGATTAAATTTAGGTGCTAATCTTGAAATGTAAAAACATTTAATAGCTTGGGATTTACCCTTCACATTTAAAGAATGGGCTGGTTCCGTGACAATTAATTGTTGTGTCGATGGGTGTTGATATATGTTGTTACTTACTAATAACTTCCCTGGCTCCGCAAGGTCGCACAATCGTGCTGCTAAGTTCACGGTATCACCGCTGATGGTGAATTGCATACGCTCACTGGAGCCAATAGTACCTGCTAACATGGCACCGCAATGAAGGCCTAAGCGAAATTGTAAGGGGGGTAATTGATTCTGCTTACGTTGATCATTCATTAAATCGCATAAACGAATGAAAATCTGTGCGCCACAAATAGCATTAATAGCGTGCTTATGGTCTTCCTTGTGTACTCCAAACGTTAACATGGCGCCGTCACCAATATAACTATCGACACTTCCGCGATACATCTTAGCGGCTTGGTGCAGTAAAAAATAATATTGATTCAGAATGTCGGCAATATGTTGTGGGCTTTGTTTTTCGCAAAGTTGTGTAAAACCCACAATATCAACAAACAACACAGAGCCGTTTACTTCTCGTAAGGGTTTTTTACTGATGTGTAAATCAGACAAAATATCTTTGGCAATGTCTTTTGAAATGTAGCTGCTGAACTTATTCTCGATGGATTCTTTATCTCTTAGTCCTTGTAACATGTGATTAAAGCTGTGAATCAAGTCTCCCACTTCATCGTTGTTGCTGGTGGGTAAGGTAGGATTAAGTTGGCCTTCGGCCACCACCTTAACCACCTCTTGTAAATGTTTTAATGGTGATGTGAGTTTGCGCGCCATGACAATGGCTAACCCCAGAGCTAATAGGCCTATGCCCATGAAGATAAATCCTAGGGCTTTTTGGGTCGCTATAAGTGAGTCACTTATGGGGCTGATGTCTAAACTCAGAACAATTTTGCCGGCTAAAATGTCATGGAATAATATGTCTGCTTGGTAGGATCTTACTTGTTTGCTGTTGTTATTCCCCTGAGCCTGAGCTAATAGTTGTTCATGGTCAAACACGGCAATACTGTGGATGCTATGAGTCTTACTTACTAGGCTATCTAACATAGAGGCTAAGGCCATTTGATCATCTGCCATGACCATTTCAGCGGCACTGTCGGCTGCTTGTTGGCTGATAGTGTGTGCAAAAGTATCCGTTTGTTCCTGCAGTAACTGATTAAGGTCAAACTGCAAATAGCTCCATAACGACACTGTGGTCAGGCATAGCAGTAAGCTCATGGCCAGTAACATCTGCCAAAACAGAGGGAAGCGCAGTTTATGTAGTTTTAAGTGATTGAACATAGACTAAAGCCAGCACAAGTGGGCTGCAGGGCAGCGAAATTTAAACGATTGTATCATGTGATAGACGACCGCAGACTAACGCTATTGGGGGGTTTAAGCAAAGTTGTGATGTGAGCTTGTGACGGATGCACATAAATATTCGAAGCATTTTGTCAAGGTGGACTTAGATTAGGACCAATCATCTCCATAGTTATGCAACAGCTCTTGTCCTACAAGAATATCGCTTAGAGCTACCACGGTAAAATCATCGTAATAGGCTACATTGGGTTGTTTGCTATGATTTATGTATTTAAGTTGGTTTTGTACTTTAAATTTATCTTTACCGTCGTTCATCCATAAAACATGAGGGCCATCTTCAGTGACGGCTGTACCTTGGAGTGTACCAATAATGGTGTCTTTTTTAATTGCCTGTTTGCAGAACAATCCTTTGCCATGAAGTAGGCTGCTTTTAACTTCAGTTAATAGCATTAATGATTCGTTCATAGGTATGTTCCTAAATGTTCAGATCTTCGAGGCTTCATTTCCATTAATATCTGTTTTTAAATTTATAGTTAAATTTTTAGCTATCTTCGTGTTGTCGATAGGCGCCGGGTGTCATGCCTGTCCATTTTTTAAAGGCACGATGAAAAGTGCTGGGTTCAGAGAAACCTAATTTTTCGGCCACGGCTTGAATGCTTAAATCGCCACGTTCTAAATAGAACAAGGCGGTATCGCGACGCATTTGATCCTTCAACTCTTGATACGTTAAACCTTCTTCTTTTAAGCGTCGACGCAAAGTTTGTGGACTCGTGTGCAACGCATTGGCAACGGCATCAAAGTTGGGTAAATCTTGTGACAAATCATCGCCAATGATTGAACGAATTCTGGCCTCTAAGCTATTGCCTTCCTCGGGTTTAGCTAATAAATCTGCGGGCGAGTGTTTAATGAAACTACTCAGACTGGCTTCATTTTGGCTGATTTTTTCGCTCAAAAATTTTATTGGAAAGCGCATGCCGGTGAATTTCGCATCGAATTCAACGTCGGTATTAAATAATTTTTGATAGGGGTTATGGCTGGAGGATTTAGGAAAGCGAAAATGAACGCTCTGCAAGTGAATGCGGCGCCCTATTAACCAGCTGCCAAAGCGATGCCAAATAACCAATATGCTTTCAATTAAAAAATGATCAGGATCATTTAGTTTGCTCTCGTCCACGGTGATCTTGGCGTATTCGCCGTCAATGGCGTATTCGCCGTCAATAATCAGTTTGAGGTCAGCCATATCGACAAATAAACCATAAAAGCGAAAAGCGCGTTTTAGGGCCTTTTCAAGGTTAGGGCAATGGATAACCGCATGGCACATCATGGAAAATGCGCCCACCGGGTTTTTTCGCTTACCCAGCCCCATATATTCGTCATCCAATTCATGCCAAATATTTTGAATTAAACGGGTATATTGTTGTGCCGATACTCGTGCTAGGGGCTCATGCAATACGTCTTCTAAAATACCTGAGCTTATGAGTAAGGCTGGAATGTCCAAGCCCTGTTGCTGCGGGCCGCGCAGGGCAGCGAGAACGTAATGATGGGG
>MAAA01025569.1_pt1 | contig 22791 bp, 19 predicted proteins | sample 1115971 | NCBI WGS metagenome assembly MAAA01 (sample SAMN04961123, study PRJNA320927) | seawater metagenome | isolation source: sample BD02T6 sea water enriched with oil for 6 days | place: USA:Gulf of Mexico | collected 2013-07-27 | reverse complement strand
TTTAATTGCGCTAAACAGACCTTAAGATTTTGCTCGGACACCATTACAACCTTGCTTCCAACCCTAAAAAAGCCGTATTGTGCGAGGATTGCATCTATGGAGCAATCTTTATTGCACAGCAATGCTTAAATTTAACTCAGCTTAGTGGTTGTTTTCTAATCAGCACTATACACACGGACAAATATTCATGAGCTCCATTACCGAGCGCCAGCCTTCATTCCATTTATACAGCTACTTCACACTCGTGTTGGCGTCATTGTTTTTGGGATTCTACTTCTTAGAAGAGCAAATGCACTGGTGGCAGTCCATCACACCCAAGTTATTACCCATCGCATTAAGTGGGTACATGGCACTGGCCATTAGCAACGTGTTGCGAAGCCACGGCAACCAACACAAACAAACTGACATGTTTTTACCCAGCCTACTGGCCGAAATTCTGTTTTTAGGCCTTCTGATGCTGTATATAGCCCCACAACAAACCGACATCAGTATATTCATACTGATCAGTGTGGGCTTGGGTAACCTCATGCTAAACAAGCGCTACGGTTACTTTATCGCCGCCATGGCCACCATTATGGTGCTAAGTAGCTCGTACATTCACTCTCAAAATCAAGGCTCCGACCGATTATTGTCCGGCAGCTTTATCAGCATACTTTTCTTCATTGAATCCTTTATCATTCAGGGGTTAAAAACTCGGTTGGTAGAGGAGCAAAGCAATACTATTCAAACTCAAAGTAAACTTTACAGTGAATCACGCTTTAACGATTTAATTATTGATCGCATGCATACGGGGGTATGCGTGGTAGACAACAGTGGGAATATATTAAGAATCAACCGGGCGGCCACCGAGCGTTTAGGCGGCTTGCAACAGGCAAGCCATATACCTGAGCCTTTATTTGAAAGACTACAGTACTGGCATGAACATCACCTGCAAAATGACGACTCTGTGGATGTTATCCACCCAAATGGCAGCCAGCAATCCATCATAGTGTCATTTGCCGCTATTGATGATTTGTCTACCCTCGTCTTTGTGGAAGACAAAAGCACTGTTGCTCGGCGTGCTCAGCAGTTTAAATTAGCCTCCCTAGCACGTATGGCCGCAAGCATTGCCCATGAAATCCGCAATCCACTTAATGCCATTAGTCATGCCTCGCAATTACTGCAAGAAAGCGAAGAGCTCAACGATGATGACCGGCACTTGTGCGACATTATTTTAAACCACAGTGGCCGCATGGAAGGCATTATTCAAAACGTATTACAAATAAGCAGGCGTAGCTCGTCAGAGGCGCAGTGGATATCATTACATCACTGGCTAAAAAAGTTCATTAGTGACTTTACCCAACAACACCATGTGGCCATAGAGTTAAGCGGAGTCGATCTGGACATTCGCTTCGACCCCAGCCAACTACATCAGGTATTATGGAATTTATGTAGCAATGCGGTACGTCACGGTCAAGTAACTAAAGAGCGACCCATTTACATTAAATTAGGAAAGATTAACCAATGGACCGTCATGACAATAGAGGACCATGGGCCGGGCATTGACCCCAAAGAAATGAATTACCTGTTTGAGCCTTTCCACACGACTTCGGCTCAAGGTAATGGATTAGGTTTATATTTGGTAAAGGAATTATGCGATGCCAATCACGCCGAAATTCGATATCATAATAAAGAGAGAGGGGCCAGTTTTGACATTTTATTTGCTCGAGATTTCTCTAATAATCAAAACCTAAAATTTGATGCATATACTAATGACTCCCAATAAAAAAACGTACATGACGATTACGTTTTACCCCATAATTACACATATTAAGGTTGCTCCATGAGTCACATTCTCATAGTGGACGATGAGCCGGATATTTTAGAGTTACTCTCTATTACCATTCGCCGCTTAAAATTTACCCCTGTTAGCGCTGCAAACATTAGTGAAGCAAAAGCATTACTAGACAGCCAAGACTTTCAACTATGCTTGACCGACATGCGCCTTCCCGATGGTTCGGGCATGGATTTAATAGCCCACATTCAGCGCAATCACCCTGATTTACCTGTGGTAATGATTACCGCTTACGGCAGTATGGATGTGGCTATTGAAGCTATGAAAACCGGTGCCTTTGATTTTTTATCCAAACCCGTTGAACTTGATAAACTGCGCTCTATTATTCAAAGCGCCATTCGCTTAGACGAACAAACTTCAACCTTACAGAAAACCCTAGAAGTACCCGGCATCATTGGGCAATCAGGTGCCATTGATAAACTGAATCGCCAAATACATAAAGTGTCACGTAGTCATGCTCCCGTTTTCATTCACGGTGAATCGGGCACAGGTAAAGAATTAGTGGCGCGCGCCATTCATAGTTTAGGCCCACGCAATGAACAACCCTTTATCGCGGTTAACTGTGGGGCGATCCCTTCAGACCTAATGGAGAGTGAATTTTTTGGCCATAAAAAAGGCGCTTTCACCGGTGCCCACGGCACTAAAGAAGGCTTCTTTCAGGCCGCCCACGGTGGCACTTTATTTTTAGATGAAGTGGCCGACCTACCCTTAAGCATGCAGGTAAAATTATTACGCGCCATTCAGGAAAATTTAGTGCGCCCGGTGGGCAGCGAAACGGAAATGCCGGTGGATGTGCGCATATTGTCGGCCAGCCATAAAGACTTACAAATGGAAGTGGACGATAAAAATTTCCGTGAAGATTTATTTTATCGTTTAGACGTCATTAACTTACAAGTGCCCTCATTGCGTGAACGCTTAGAAGATGTGCCCATATTATGTGATCACATACTTAAGCACTTTGCTAAGTCGCTTGATAACCCCGCCTCTACACTAAGTAGCGATGCCGTTCGCCAATTACAGCAATATCATTTCCCTGGGAATGTGCGTGAATTAGAAAATATATTACAGCGCGCCGTGACGTTAATTGATGGCTCTCAAATTGAAGTGGCCGACCTTACGTTAAAAAGTCGCCAGCCCATTAAAAAATCTGACGCCCCAACCCATCAACTGGTGCCAGGTGAAACCCTAGAAGAGTACTTAGAAGAAGCTGAGCGAGAAATACTGACTCAAGCCCTTGAGCTGTGCCGCTGGAATAAAACGGCCGCAGCAGAGCAATTGGGCATGAGTTTCCGCTCTATGCGATACCGCCTTAAAAAACTGGGGATAGATTGATACAGAGCGAAAAAGTAGCGTTACCGCCCTGTAAAGCAGCCAAGCCCATAGACACAGGTCATTTAGAGCGATTATTCTAGATTATGCCCTAGGGACTCAGCCAAAATACTGGCATATTAAGAAAACCAACATCTATTTGTGCCATTTAGGTCAAACTTTTGGTCTAGTAGGTCAAATACAGCCGAGCGGATTCACGTAAGGTGGCAGCATCAAAAAAACCGCTGAGGATAGGTAATGACTCTTCAAAATAGTTATACCAAAGAAGAATTAGTGAAGGCGGCTCACGGCGAGCTGTTTGAACATAATAAAATGATCCGTTTGCCCCGTAATGAGATGCTTATGCTTGATCGCATCACCCACATTTCTAACGAAGGTGGTGAATATGGCAAAGGCGAAGTTATTGCCGAGTTGGATATAAATCCCGACCTGTGGTTTTTTGACTGCCACTTTGAAAGTGACCCAGTAATGCCGGGTTGCTTAGGCCTAGATGCTTTGTGGCAGATTACTGGTTTCTGGCTAGGCTGGGGTGGCCGCCAAGGTAAAGGTCGTGCTCTGGGCGCAGGTTCAATTAAGTTTGTTGGTGAAGTATTGCCCACCAATAAAGTGGTAAAATACCATATCCATATTCGTCGCGTATTAGAACGCGGCACCGCCATGGCCATTGCCGATGGCTACATGTACGTTGATGGTAAAGAAATTTACTCAGGTAAAGACTTGCGAGTTGGCCTGTTTCCTGGAGATGAAAAATGAAACGCGTAGTTATTACTGGCATGGGCATAGTTTCTAGCCTAGGCAACAATAAAGTTGAAGTAGCTGAATCTTTAAAAGCGCAAAAGCCGGGTATTGGCTTTAATGAAACCTTTAAAGAAATGGGTTTGCGCTCCCACGTATCCGGTCTCATTGATCTGGATGTGAAAGAGCACATCGACCGTAAAATATTACGTTTCATGGGTGAAGGCGCGGCTTACAGCTATATTGCCATGCAAGAAGCGGTTGACGATTCTGGTTTAAAAGAAGAGCAAATTTCTAATGTAGACACAGGTTTAATAATGGGAGCCGGCGGTGCTTCTTCTGAAAATATCGTTGAAAGTGTGGATATTCTACGTGAAAAAGGCATTCGCAAAGTAGGCCCTTACCGCGTGCCGCGTACTATGGGCAGCTCTATTGTGGCATCTTTGGCCACCGCCTTTAAAATCAAAGGTATTAACTACGGTGTAACATCGGCTTGCTCAACCAGTGCCCACAGCATTGGCGTGGCGTGTGAACAGATTCAAATGGGCAAGCAAAAAGTAATGTTTGCCGGTGGCGGCGACGAAAGTCACTGGTCATTTGCCATGATGTTTGATGCCATGGGTGCGCTATCGACTAAGTATAACGATCGCCCTGAAACGGCATCACGTGCATATGACGAAAACCGTGACGGTTTTGTTATTTCAGCCGGTGCTGGCTGTCTAGTGTTAGAAGAACTAGAGCACGCACTTGAGCGTGGCGCCACGATCTACGCCGAACTTGAAGGTTACGCTGCAACATCTGACGGTGCCGACATGGTTGCCCCTTCTGGTGAGGGCGCAGAGCGCTGCATGAAATTGGCGCTTAAAACTTGTGCTGGCCCTGTTGATTACATCAATACCCACGGCACCAGTACACCAGCGGGCGATATTACTGAGCTAGGCGCCATTAAGAATGTATTTGGTGGAGAGATGCCATTAATTGGCTCCACTAAGCCTTTATCAGGTCACAGTCTTGGCGGTGCAGGCGTTCATGAAGCCGTCTTTAGTTTATTGATGATGCGTGATGGGTTCTTAACGGGCTCGGCCAACATAGAAAACCTAGATCCTAAAGCGGAAGGTTTTCCTATTATCCAAAAGAACATTCAAAAAGACGTGCAGCGTGTCATGAGTAACAGCTTTGGTTTTGGCGGTACTAATGCAAGCTTAGTATTTGCTAAGTATCCTGCCAAGTAACAATGAACTAGTACCTTTCAATTAAGCCCTACAAATGGTCACCATTTGTAGGGCTTAATTTTGCGATGTTTCCACTCTTTTTTGTTCACTAATTAATAGTATTGACCTATTGGTCTGAAATTTAAACGCTCTTACAATCCCCCACACTGATTCATACAAGGAAGAATGACAGTGCGCGGATTTACTTTAATTGAGTTACTTATTACTACCACCATTTTGTCAGTGTTACTTTCAGTGGGTATACCTAGCTTTAGAGGCATGGTTGAAAACCAGCAAGCTAAAACTTCCCTATCAGTTTTACGTAAAACATTGCATCAAGCCCGAACTATTGCATTAGAACAAATGCGTGCCATAATTGTTTGCCCCATGCAGAACAACAACTGCGTAAATGACTGGGGTCAGCCTCTCGCTGTATTCACTGATATAAATAACAACTATCAACTCGACTCCAATGAATCACTTCATCTAAAGTTAAGTAATGAAGATCCACATGGGTACTGGCAAAAAAAAAGAGCATCACAGAACTACATTCGCTTTAACTCGCGCGGCCATGCCTTTTCTTCAGCAACCACATTTTTGTATTGCCCAAATTCAGGAAAGACCAGCTACGCAAAACAACTTATCATTAATTTTCAAGGCCGCATTCGCATTGATACATACCTCAACCATCTAGGAACCCCCCACCCCAATGTACACCCGCTAAGTTGTTCGTAAGCTCAATAAAGCCATATTAATGAGAGCAAGTTCACAGCAATGCCCCCCAACTTCCAATTGACCCTTGAAAATAGACCGCTGGTCCGTTTTCATTAGAGCTTACAATGTGCTTTCGCTTAAATAGGCTTTATGAAAAAACAACACGGTTTCACCCTCATTGAGCTTATGATCACCACGATTATTCTGGTGACAATTGCTGGGATAGGCCTTCCAGCCTTAATTGAATTAATATCTAGGCACAATATTCAAACGACTGCGCCCTTTTTCGCCAGAAGCATCCAACTAGCGCGAACGGAGGCAATCAAACGGGGTGTCACCGTTAGAGTAAGGTCAAAAGACAGCACCTCAAACTGGTCCAATGGCTGGCTAATAGAGCACGGAACAGTAGCAAATCCCACCCTCATTCGTGAATTTGACCCACTACCAGGTACACCTGTATTCACCAGTAGTTTAAACAATACAAACTTATTAGAAATTATGCCCAATGGCCAAACCGACACCACGGGTGACTTTGATATTTATTACCCCAATTGCACTGGCATGCAAAGGGTCAAATATACGCTGCTAATTTCCGGAATACTAAAGAAGGAGTTATCCGCATGCCCTCCGTAACCACACGTAAATCACAGCACGGCTTTGCCATGATTGAAGTGCTCGTCACCGCGGTAATTGTTGCCATTGGGCTTTCCGGATTAGGTGTATTGCTAATGCGTGCCATTCAAGGCACTCAAGACAGCTCGCAACACTCACAAGCCATGTGGATAGTACAGGACTTTGCCGGTCGCATACGCGCAAATCCCATTGGCGCTCGCCAAGAGACCTATGAAACGGATGTCGTTCCAGCCAACTACTGCAAAACACGACCGGACCCCGTGTGTGCCTCTTATTTTGATAATGGTAACGTGGTCGATCCTGTCGACTGTACCCCAGCAGATATGGCAAGCTTTGATCGCTGGGATATGGTGTGTGGGATGATTATCGACCTAAAACCGGGTGATACAGGTTATAACCCTGAGGATGTGGTGTTTGACGCTCCCGCCGAATTTATAGTTAACCCTGTACTCACTTCTACTTGCTCTAAGTCTCATGTTTCTAGAATCAGTACTCCCAGTCTTAAAGTCGACTGTGTTCAGTACCTAGTGACGCTCACTTGGAATAACCGCGTTTCCCAAGGCGGAGTAAGCCGTACTAGTTCCTACAGTACTCTCGTGGAGCTCAATTAATGAATAAACAAAACGGCTACACCCTAATTGAACTTATGATAGCCTCCTTAATCGGGGTCATAATTATTACGGGTATGCTCAACTTTTTTATCACCACCAATCGCAGTGTGTCATTGTCGGACGCCCTGTCTCAAAATCAGGAAACGGGTCGTTTCACCATGGACTATCTTACAAAGTTCATACGCTTGGCTGGCTACACTGAAGACTTCACCCAATACACTCCGCCATTATTTATCCCCGCTCCAGGCATATCATGTACCGCAGCCGATGCCAGCTCTGGTGTAAGCGCCTCAAGTGACTTTGATGCGTGTGCGCAAAACAATGCTGCTGGGGCATTAGGAGACCGCCTTTCCATTCCATTTGCAGTAACTGATGAAGCAGGCAGTGAAACCAGAACATGTTCAGGTATTGAAGTGGGCGGCGCGAATGGGCAGCAAAATCTAGTCAATGTATTCTGGGTCGACGGAATTTTACCCGCAGACGGCGGACAAAATTACAAAGAATTACGCTGCCAAACCTACAATCGCGATACTAATGACTGGTTAGTAAATGCAGCTGGAGATGTTCAAGGCCCAGTCTCATTAATTAACAACGTTGAAGGTCTTGAATTTCTAGTGGGCATAGCAGCAACCGATCAAGATAAAGATGCTGCACGCTATGTAAACCTAGATAGTATTACCAGTGCCGCTACTCCCATTTCTATAAACCGCATTCGCAGCATTCGTATTGCCTTGTTAACCACCAGTGCCAATGACCTTAATGAAAACGAGGTTCAATCCAACAGACGACAACGCAGCTATGGCGTACTAGATGCTCCCATTTTAGATTACACATTTACCGATGGCAGCCTACGAAACATTTTTATGAACACCATTGAATTACCCAATATGATCGAAAGCTCTGGATCAAACTAGGGAGTAAAATATGAAAAAACAAAACGGCTCAACCCTATTAATGGCACTGATTTTATTAACCATCATCACTGTAGTAGCGGCTTACACATTAGAAAGCAGCGGTATTCAGGGTAAGATGGTGGCCAACAGTTTATTTAGCACTCTAACATATCAAGAATGCCGTAATGAACAGGAAGCCAACGTTCGAGAATACAATAAAAACCGTGAAGCTCTTATCGAATCTATGGTGAAGGGTACCCCAATTCAATCTAAAGCGACCAGCACTGCTCACATAAAGGTAGATACAATTACTGGAGAGTATGCAACCAACGCCCCAAAATCGACACTTGATATAAAATGGGAATACCTAAGAGAAGCACCCGCTGCTCGCTCTGGCGAAAATTTAGACTCTGAGAGTCAATCCAAAGCCTATTTATTCGAACACGATTGTAACGCCGTACTCAATTTTTCGAAAAACAGCCAAACTTTAGGGGCCATCGTTGAAGGCTTAAAACAAGCCGGAAACCTTCATTAGGAAATAATAACAATGAAATTTTTACTTAGTCTATTTTGTATTTTAAGTTTTAGCCAAAACGGCCTCGCCGCTCGAGCCTTGGATGTAGCGCGTGAAACGGACAGTATCAAGGTCGAATATTATCAAACCAGTAACAGTGGTTTGGTACGTGTAAAAGGGTGCAATCAATGCACAAAAGAAATGTACACCTTCACAAAAAAACCCCTCATCACCCGAAGTGGACAAGCCATACCATTTGAAGAATTCATGCAGGAATACTGGCAAGCAGAGTACCCAACCTTACTGCTGGATATAGAAACCCTCTCGGTATTAAGCATTCATTATTAAAGGGAGTTCCATCATGAATAGACTGACTATTTTTATTAGTGCTCTGTGTTTAAGCAATTTTGTAAGTGCTTATGACACTGAGATCTATGGCACCGCGGGTAATACCGTTAACAACCGCGTGAACCCCAACGTACTTTTCATCGTAGACACTTCAGGAAGCATGCGAGGCTCGGTCACATATGAGGATCCGGAAGCGTTCGACCCTAATCAAGATTACACCAGTAGTGACAGAATACTGGACAACCCAAATTATGATACTAACTGGGGCTGGAGGGAAAGTGAATTTGAAGACTCGTGCGATTCTATGCTCGAAACGTTAGATACCGTCGGCTTTGCCACCACCAACGCGCTGCAGAAACGCGACGGGGTATGGCAATCCCTGAAGCTGGTCACGTCTGGTAAGATAGAGTGTTACCCCTATGAAGGTGACACCGGTTTTACCTATACATTTTATTCACCCGACTATTCAAGATGGGTGCGCAATAAGGGTGACGACAAGATATCCACTCGCATGGATGTCATCAAGACAGTGATTACCGATCTCGCCGAAAACCTAGAAGATGTAAATGTAGGTTTGATGCGTTTTAACAGCGGCAATGGCGGCCAGCTAGATGTGGCGGTGGCAGACATAACAACCTCTGGGCCCCTCATTAGTCAGAAAATAGCCACCTATAGTCCAGGTGGCGGCACCCCGCTCAGCGAGGCCCTATACGACGCAGCCCAATATTACCGAGGAGGTTCGAGCCCCATCAAGGCTGAATGCCAAAAAAATCACGTCATATTGTTCACAGATGGTGAGCCCAGTTCCGATACTGGCGACAATAGTAATATTCAAAACCTAGTTGCCGACATGAACTTTGTTGATTTAGTGCCGAGCCTAGATAAAGCATGTACCGATGACGGGGGTTGTCTGGATGAACTGGCCTACTGGATGAGAAACACCGACCACGCCCCAGACGACTATACCGGTGACCAGTATATCTCTACCTACACTATAGGCGGTTTTAATTTAGACGCTGCAGCGGACTTACTTAGTAGAACCGCCACTCATGGTGGTGGCACATTTTACGAGGCAGATGACGCATCCGAAATAAGCGAAGTATTAACTTCCATTTTCATAGACATACTATCAACCGATACCACTTTCACCGCGCCTGCGGTGGCGGTAAACGCCTTTAATGCCACCACCCACACGGATGAATTGTTTTACGCGTTATTTCGCCCGGAAGATAAAACCAAGTGGGGTGGAAACTTGAAAAAATACAGGCTTTCATTAAAAACCTTAGACGATGACTCCACAATAGGCGTTGTATTAGATAGTGCAGGTAACGAGGCGGTTGACCTAACCACAGGTTATTTCTTCGATACCACCAGCGGCTTTTGGAATGCGAATACGACCAGCAATGGCACGTTATTACCCGACGGAAAAAATGTACTTAAGGGCGGCATGGCAAACTTGTTAACCCCTGATAATCGTAAAATTTTCACCGACTATATGGTTGGCGCTACAGCTAAAATGGCGTCTTTTTCAGATGCCATAAATGGCGCTACAGAAAGCAGTTTTGATATTCCGGCCATCGAACCAACCGATGCGTCAGACGCCGAGAAGGCGATAGCCGCAGCCGCAGACACTACCGCATTTGAAACTCTAAGAGATTGGGTTACAGGCATAGATGTACTCGACCACAACGGTGACCTAGACCACACCGACAGCCGCAAATCTATTGGCGATCCATTACACAGTGAACCGGTGATTGTCACCTATGGCGGCTCTGAAGAAAGTCCGGATGCCACCATTTTCTTTGGCACCAACGAAGGTTTTATACATGGCATTAACACCCTAACTGAGACTACAGGAACAGAAACAAGAAATGGTGGCGGTCAGGAAGTACTTGCCTTTATTCCCAAAGAATTGCACCACATTCAAAACACGTATTTTGAAAACCCAGCTTTCGATGAAAAGCCTTACGGCATGGATGGCTTAATCACTACCTGGCATTACGATCTTAATGATGACAATAGACTTTATAGTTACCCAGCAGAAACCCTTAATTCAAGCAAAGTTAACGGGGTGACAACCAATGAACACGTATACTTATATGCCGGCATGCGCCGTGGCGGCAGGAGTTACTATGGCCTTAACATTACGGATAGAGCGAATCCTGAAATGTTATTCAAAATTACCGGTGGAGCAGTTGCTGATGGCGGGACACCGGGCTTTGAAAAACTGGGAGAAACCTGGTCGGGTATGACTGTTGCTAAGGTTAAATTTAATAAGAAAACCGAGTTTGTATTATTTTTCACCGGCGGTTACGACGCCAGTCAAGACAGCAATGAACTTCGTAAAGACGACACTGTGGGGAACGCAATCTATATGGTGAATGCCACTACCGGTGCCCTAATGTGGACTGCCAGTAACACAGGTGAAGATTTAAATATATCTGAAATGAAAAACAGCATGCCTGCCAGCCTATCGGCAATCGATATCCTCAAAACTCAGAGCGATGGAGATGAGGAAGGCTATATTGACTATTTAATTGCCGCCGATACCGGAGGCAGAGTGTTCCGTATTGATATTAATCAGGAAAATACGGGGGCCAGCGACTTTGCCACTGGTGGCATGATTGCCCAAGTGGGGGGCAACACCGCCACCACTAACTTACGTTTTTATAACAAACCCAATGTGTCATTGGTAAGTGACAATAATCTTGGTAAATATTTAACTATTTCAATTGGCAGCGGCTACCGTGCCCACCCATTAAATCAAGTGATTCAGGATCGTTTTTTTGTCATTAAGGATTATCATCCTTTCCCATACCCCTCAAGCAATCCACCGGTTGCGGATCCAACACGATATAGCAGCGTAATAAAGTCAGATACATTAACCGCAGGTACCTCTGTAAACCCTTTAAAAATTTACAATGCGACTGGTAATCTTAGAACTACGACTACTAATACAGCTACGGACGATGAAATAAGATTGGGGGGTGGGTTTTATATCAATATGGAAACCACGGGTGAAAAGGTATTGGCTGCGTCCACAACCAGTAACGGTCAAATTACTTTTTCCTCATTCTCGCCCTCCTCTGGCAGTAAAGACAGTAACTGCGGAGCGGATACAGGATCGTCAAAAGTTTATATTATCGGCCAGAAAACGGGAGAAGCCAGCGCCATTATAAATCTAAATCACCCAGGTATTGCCCCAAGAGCCGTTGTTATTATCGTCACACCCGAATGCCCATCCGGTGATTGCAGTGAAGACCCCCCACCTGAAGAGGAGGTAACCGTTGTGGGTACCGAGGTCATTAAATGTAATAGTAGTAATGGAGATTATTGCCCAGAAGAGGTCGATGGGTCTGAATCTGGTGATAAATGCGCAACACACAACTGTGCTGTAAATCCAGTTTACTGGCATCAAAAAGATAATGAATAAACGGATACACACTATGAAAAAGCAAAATGGCTTCAGTTTAATCGAGCTTATGATAGCGGTCACCATCATAGGTATCCTAAGCGGTATTGCCATACCTCAGTATAGCCAGTATGTAATTAGGACAGAGCGTAATACCAACGGCATGCCAGCGGTACTGGAAATAATGCGCGCCCAAGAAAACTACTTTTTGAATAACCTAAGTTACACAGCTGATTTAGAAGATTTAGATTATGCTGCCAGCACATTCACCACGGATGGTGGCAATTACATTATTAAAGCGGAAGCCTGTCTGAATATGCTGATTACAGAGTGTGTATTAGTAACGGCGACCTCTCAAGGCAGTCAAGCAACGGACGGAAACTTAACGCTAAACAGCCAAGGGACCCGATCTCACAATGGTACAACCGGCTGGCTTAAATAAAAGTCTAGTTATGTATTTTATGTGACTAACAAAGTACAACATAGCGGTTAGGCGGCCTTTGAGTTCAACAGACATAAATTCGAGGCCGCCTTTTATCCTTTCAGTATCAACCCCTTCCGAAATAATTTTTAGTCGCGCTTTATTTAATATTAAAACAGTTATTGCACGCAGTAAAAAAACAACTAACACAGCGATTTATTAGTCATATAAAATAACGATACAGTATAAAACCCCCATTCATTAGACACTTCCATACCTAGTCACTTTCGAAATATTAACGAAAAAATACTAAACTATTATTTAATACAAACTTCCAGCGGTTTAACCCCCAAGACAATTGTGACACTAGCTTGATTTTATATTTTCCAACTTATACTTTCGTGCCGATTACACAGTACTGACATGTTAGTAGACGACGTCGGTATTAACTTCGGATACACGCGCCCCTCACAAGTACTCAAGCCCCGCTTTAACAGCAAATTTTTAATCCTAATATTAGATATATAAGTTAACAGTCTATTCAGCAGCGAGTCTTTTACGTATTTACTTTATAAAAAATATATTTTTAAGCATTAAAATAAATATTTACACTAACTAGCCCTCAAAACATAACCAAATAATATAACAAAACTGCCGTTTTAGAACATCACTTCCTACACCCCTTTGTTTGTGAGGTATCCCGTCGTAATTAACTATTATTAATGAAAGTGGGTTATGAAATTTTAGAAGATGAAACATTCACAATTATCGATCACTTTTATATTGTGCATTGTAGTCAGTACAAGCTCTGCGGACGTTCCAGCGCGAGACACCGCCATCGAAGCCAACGGTATTAGAGTTGAATATAACAGCATCAGCAGTATCGGTAGAATTCATGTCTATCACTGTGAGCAATGTAAAAAGTCTGATTATTCGTTCACTAAAAAACCGCACATTGTGCGTAAAGGCAAAACCATCAGCTTTGACTTTTTCATGCAAGATTTTTGGAACGCCAAATACCCCACCTTAATTTTGGATAGTGAATCCTTAAGCGTATTAGAAGTTGTTTATTAAGAAGGTCCAATCGTGAATAAGTGTGCTGTAGCCGTTATAGCCTTATGCATTAATTTACCCATCAGCGCCGATGATACCGAAATTTATGGCGCCACCGCCATAGACCCTGCTAATCGCGTTAATTCAAATGTGCTGTTCATAATGGATACTTCAGGCAGCATGCAAGGCTCTGTGGACGTAACGCTTAATCCCTACAACCCAAACACGACTTATAGTGGCAGTTACTATTTCAACGATGTGTATAACGGCCTTAATGATAGTCAGTCTAAAGGTCACCACACTACCTCTCTTACCCAGTCGTCATCTACAGGCTGCGCTGATGAAGTAGTAACCGTCGCATCCGTGGGGAAAGTATTGGGTGTGTTTCAGCAATATCGAAATGGCCGCTGGCGCAGCTTAGGCGACGGCAACGACGGCACCATACGGTGCAATCAAGGCAGCGCCAAATGGCTATACAGTGGAAACTACATGAACTGGTATCACGACCCCAGTAACCGTACAACCAGTACCCGCATGGAAGTGGTGGTTGATGTGGTAAAAGAACTCACTCATTCTTTAAGCGACATTAATATGGGTCTTATGCGCTTTGATCAAAATTCAGATGGCGGCATGATAGATGTGGAAGTGAGTGACATAGCCACCTCAGGTGCACTCATTAGAAGTAAACTGGATTCTTATTATCCCCAAGGGGGCACCCCCTTAGAAGAAACCATGTACGAGGCTGCGCGCTATTATCGTGGCGAAGACTGGATGTTTGGAAATAACTCTCTGCCCAATATTAGTGTGGTTGAATCGCGGGTTGGCAGTAGCAGTCATTATCTCTCATCAATTGAGGCCAGCTGCCAAAAGAATCATATTATTTTACTCACCGATGGCGAACCCACCAACGACACCAGCGCCAACGATGACGTGCGTGCGTGCGTTAATCGCGAGTATGACACTTCCATCAGGACTCAACTCCAACTGTTCCGGCAGTGGCGATTGCATGGACGAACTGGCGTACTGGATGAAAAATGTCGATCATTCAGATCAATATGTGGGCAATCAAGATATCACCACCTATACCATTGGTGGCTTTGAACTGGCCAACGGGGTAGAGCTATTAAAACGCACCGCCAGTTGGGGCGGAGGACGGTATTTTGAAGCCAACGATACCTCGGATTTAACCCTCGCCTTGGATTCTATTCTTTTAGATATTATGTCTACCGATTCTACCTTCACAGCGCCCGCGGTATCGGTGAATGCTTTTAACGCATCTGAACACCGAGATGAATTATTTTATGCCTTGTTTCGCCCCGCCGATAATGTGAAATGGAGTGGCAATTTAAAAAAATACAAACTAACGGCTGATGGCTTAATCGTGGGCCAAGATCAATCGTTACCCGCCATTAGTGAAACCAGTGGTTTTTTTAACGAAAGTATTTTTGATTACTGGAATGAAACCGATATTCCTGACGGAAAAAATGTTCAGGATGGCGGCATGGCCAATAAATTAGATGCTGCTAATCGAAAAATTTACAGTGAAGACAGTGCCAATTTCTTGGGTTCTTACCAAGCATTCGCTAACCAAGGGTCATTTGATATGACCAACGACACCTATGACGATTTTGTAAAAGTTAGAGACTGGTCCCTAGGTTATGATGTGGAGGATATTAATGGCGATGGTAATATTACGGATAGTCGTTTTTCTATTGGCGACCCTCTGCATAGCGAGCCCGTAACCGTCACCTATGGCGGTACCAACGAAAATCCCGATTCCACTTTATATTTTGGAACCAATGAGGGTTTTTTACACGCAATAAATACCGATACTGGCGAAGAAGAATTCGCCTTTATTCCTAAAGCATTACTCCCTCTTCAAAAAATTTACTTTAACAACAGTTCAGCCGCCGCCGACAAACCTTATGGTTTAGATGGACGCATAAGCATATGGTTTAAAGATGTAAATTCAAACAATGTATTAATAGACAGTAGTGGGGGTATTGAAACTGGGGAACACACTTACCTTTACATAGGCATGCGTCGCGGTGGCAACAACTATTATGCGCTGGATGTCAGTAATCGCGCCGCGCCAAAAATGTTATTTAAAATTGAAGGCGGCACTGGAAACTTCAGTAAATTGTCACAAACCTGGTCACGCATGACGGTCGCTAAGGTTAAGTTTTCAGGGCAAGATCGATTCGTTTTATTTTTTACAGGTGGCTACGACACCGCGCAAGACAGCAATAGTATTAGTCAAGCAGATACCACTGGCAATGCCATTTACATGGTAGATGCAAAAACAGGAGAAAGGCTTTGGTGGAGCAGCAATCAAAGCTCTGATTTAAACATTACAGGTATGGTTAACAGCATGCCTGCTAGCCTTTCTGTGATAGACATATCGGGAGATGGTTTTGTTAACTACCTATTTGCTGCCGACACTGGCGGCCGTGTCTTTCGCATAGATTTAAACCCAGAGAATACTGGCGCATCTGATTTCGCAAAAGGAGGAGCAGTTGCCTCACTGGCGGGAATAGATATCCTGAATAATAGACGGTTTTATAATAAACCTAATGTGGCGCTGGTTAAAGATAAGCAAAACGGGGACTATCTAACGATTGCCATTGGCTCTGGCCATCGAGCGCATCCAATACAAACTACCGATGTCGTTAACCGCTTTTATGTCATTAAAGATTACTTTCCCTATTCAGCCCCCGCGTCCTATCAAACCAAACTTGAAGCCCCACTGACTAAAATAAACCTAGCGAGTAATGAAAGTGCTGCTCCCTACTTACTTTACAATGCCACCGCACTCATGACGGACGGTGAAAATGCCCTCACCAGCGACATGAGGACATTAATGAACAACGGTGGCGGCTGGTATGTAACCTTTGAGAATGATGCTGAAAAAGTATTATCCGAATCCACTACGTTCTCAGGAGCGATTATTTTCACTACATTTTCTCCCACCGGTGGTTCTACCACGACCGCCTGCGGCCCAGATACAGGTACTTCGCGAATATATGCATTGGATCAAAAATGGGCCATGGCTACCATAGACTTAGATGGTGATGGTGACACCGATAGTGCTGATAGCTCTAAGCAATTATCACATTCAGGAATTGCTCCTAGGCCCGTGGTAATTTATCGAAAAGGAGGCGGTAAAACCATCGCCATTGGCACCGAAACTATTGACGATGATCGATTCCAAGAGCAAGCCTCAAGCGCAGACTGTGAGGATAAAGACACCTGTGAGCAACAAGTAAAAAAATGTGAATCGTATAACTGTTACGTCATACCTGTGTATTGGCGCGAAAACAACACACATTAAACAGCATAATGTAGCATCGCATATTACACTCTATACCTTTGGTCTTACACATCTATAACTTAAGCCCTCCCTTTATCCTTCTATCAATCTAGCTTCTCGCTAGACATTCACAAAGTCTAATATTTTTAAGACCTTTGGCAGATATTGCTTTTTTTTTAAGAAAGTATCCTTTCGCTTTAGTTAAAGCTACCCAAGTTATACCCCATTAATTATGCGAGCCTAGCCATGAAATATTTACTTAGTTTTATTTTAGTATTGCTTTCATCTGCCGGCCATACGTCTCAGGCTTTGGATATTGCGATAGAAACCGGTGGCATTCGGGTTGAGTATATCCCATCAAGCCAGCGTGGCATTGTGCGTGTATATCGTTGTGCTCAATGCTCACAATCCTATTACAAATTTTCAACCCCACCGATTATCATTAAAAGAGGAGAAAAAATTAGCTTTAACGAGTTTTTAAAGGATTACTGGAATGCAAAATTTCCAACTCTAATTTTGGATAAAGAATCTTTAAATATTTCCAAGGTGGTTTATTAATATGAGATTTTTTAGTACACATAAAACCATACTTTTAACTGCTTCAATTTACTTTGTGAGCGGTATTAATACATTATCATTTTCCGATGATACAGAAATCTTTGGTGCGTCAACCACAGACACTAATCGTATCAACTCTAACGTGCTATTTATTATGGACACTTCGGGCAGTATGGCTGGAGAAGTGACTTCTGCCTTAGTGCCTTTTGACGCTACAAAAAACTATAGCGGCAGCTATTACCAAACCGATATTTATAATGACACCAACGATGATCCTTGGGATGGGCATAAAAACACCACATTAACTCAATCGTCTTCAGCCAATTGTGCAGATGAGGTAATCGCCCTTGCAACTGTGGGTAAAGTACTGGGTAAATTTAAACAATATAATAACCGTCGCTGGAAAAACCTTCAAGATGGCAGTGACGGCACCATAAGTTGCAACACTGGTAATTCAAAGTGGCTTTACACTGGCAGTTATATGAACTGGTATCACGATTCAGGGAATGTCACCACCAGCACACGTATGGATGTAGTAGTTGATGTGGTTAAAAGCCTAACCAATTCTTTAAGTAACATTAACCTAGGCTTGATGCGGTTCGATTTATCTTCCAACGGGGGCTATGTTGATGTCCCTGTCAGTGACATTAGTAGTTCAGGAGCGCTGATTCGTAACAAATTAGACGGCTATTTCCCCAACGGCGGCACTCCCTTAGAAGAGACCATGTCTGAAGCCGCGCGCTATTATCGTGGTGAACAGATGGCCTATGGTTTTACTTCCTCGCCGCAGGCAAGTGTCTCTACTTCTCGAGCAACCAGTTCGACCTATAAAAGCCCTATAACCGCGAGTTGCCAAAAAAATCACATTATTTTACTTACCGATGGCGAGCCTACCTCTGACTCTTCTGCCAATGGCGATGTACGCAGCAAAATAGCATCACTAGATCTCCCTCAAGGACTCAGTAGTAACTGTGCGGGGGACGGGGACTGCTTGGATGAATTAACCTATTGGATGAAAAATACCGATCATGCAAACAATTTAGTTGGCACCCAGGATATTACCAGTTACACCATAGGCGGATTTAATCTATCAAATGGCGTAGAGCTATTAAAACGCGCTGCCACGTGGGGGGGCGGACAATATTATGCGGCAGATGACACCAGTGGATTAACCACAGCACTGGAATCCATTTTTTTGAATATTTTAGCCACCGAATCCACTTTTGTGGCGCCATCAGTGGCGGTTAACTCTTTTAACGGAACCGAACACAGCGATGAATTATTTTATGCCCTGTTTCGTCCTGACGATAATATTAAGTGGGCGGGTAATTTAAAAAAATACCGCCTCGATGAAAACGGAATGGTAGTGGGTGCATATTCAAATGCTCCGGCCATTAGTGAGTCGACGGGGTATTTTAATGATGGGGCTTTTGACTATTGGAATGATACCAATATTGCCGATGGCAATAATACTCAGCTTGGCGGCATGGCCAATTTATTAGCCCCCAGTCAGCGTAAACTTTACAGTGAAGACAGCACTAATTACTTGGGGGCATTTTCATCATTTGCCGATCAGGCAAGTTTTAACATGACAGGTGATACTTATGCTAATTTTATAAAAGTTCGGGATTGGACATTAGGTTACGACGTAAACGACGTAAATGGTAACGGTGATGTGACTGAGAGCCGCTACTCCATTGGCGACCCGTTACATAGTGAGCCAGTTATCATCACCTATGGTGGTACCGAAGGAAACCCTGATTCCACTATGTTTTTTGGAACCAATGAAGGATTTATTCACGCTGTAGATACGGTTACCGGGCAAGAAGAATTTGCTTTTTTACCTACGCTTATGCACGGTATTCAAAAAGACTATTATGAAAACACTATGGCTGCGGGTGAAAAAATTTATGGTATGGATGGCCATATAAGCACTTGGCTTTATGATAAAAATGACAACAACTTATTACTAAATAGTTCAGGCAGCGTTGAAAGTGGCGAACATGCCTACCTCTATGCAGGCATGCGCCGCGGTGGCAGGAATTATTACGCACTAGATGTGACAAATCGCAGTAGCCCTAAGATGTTATTTAAAATTGAAGGCGGCCAAGGGGACTTCACTAAACTTGGCCAAAGCTGGTCTAAAATGACAGTAGCAAAGGTTAAATTTAAAGGTGAGAGTCGCTTTGTATTATTCTTTGGTGGCGGCTACGATACTCAACAAGACAGCAATAGCATCTATGAACAAGATTCCACTGGCAATGCAATTTACATGGTAGACGCCACTACGGGTGAGCGTTTGTGGTGGAGCAGTAATAGTGGCGCCGACTTGAATATTGGCAATATGGTAAACGGTATCCCGGCCAGTGTGGCAGCAGTAGACATTACCGGTGATGGCCATATTAACTATTTATTTGCCAGCGACACCGGTGGGCGGGTTTTCCGAGTGGACTTTAACCCTAATAACTCTGGCGCAAGTGATTTTGCTAAAGGTGGAGCCATTGCATCGCTCTCGGGTACCAGTATCACTGAAAATATACGGTTTTATAATAAACCTAACGTAGCACTGGTAAAAGATAAGCAACTTGGGGATTACTTAACCATTTCAATTGGCTCAGGTCACCGTGCACACCCACTTCAAACAGTGGATGTTGAAAACCGCTTTTATATGATTAAAGACTTTTACCCATACGCTGCCCCCAGCCTTTACGCCCCTAAAAGTGCTGCAGATGAAAACAAAACAAGTTTAAGTAATAACGAAAGTGCCAATCCTTACCAGTTGTATAATGCCACCGACTTAATGCTCAATGGCAAAACAGCACTCACTAGCGACATGAGAACGCTGATGACAAATGGTGGTGGCTGGTACATAACGTTTGACACCAAAGGCGAGAAAGTATTAGCCGAATCCACCACCTTTGCTGGCGCCATTATATTTACCACCTTTTCACCATCCACTGCCGGTTCAAGCGCTACATGTGGTGCTGATACTGGTACTTCAAGAATTTATGCTTTAGATCAAAAGTGGGCCATGGCCACTATTGATCTAGATGGTGATGGTGAGACTGACAATAACGACGCCTCCAAAGTACTGTCTCACTCGGGGATATCCCCGAGACCAGTAATTATTTATCGAGAAGGCGGTGGCAAGAGCATCGTGGTGGGTACCGAATCTATAAACGACGACCGCTTTCAGGAACAAGCTTCATCTTCAGATTGCGAAGCCAACGGCACCTGCAGCCAGCAGGTTACCAAGTGTGAAAAACATAATTGCTATGTGACTCCTGTTTATTGGCGGCAGAATGAGAAGTGATTAGAGCGAATTTAAGAATGGGAGTTCGAATAATTTATTAGGCCGGCTCTATACGCTATTACTTATATGGGTGTGAGTACTTTGTGTTTTCCGCTTTCTACATGGATGTTATAGCTGGAGCAATTGCCGATTGTAACGGAGCTTGCAGTATATAATTAATGTATCGTAACCTGAAATAGCGCCGCTCCTGCGTCATACCGTACACTAACTAGTTTATTCCAACCGGAGAAACGCCGCTCTTTGCCATCCATGGCACCGCGCCATATCGTACATCCTGCACATAAAAAAACCCGCGTGTTTCCAGGCGGGCTCAAGCACTCGAAATAGCTATAAAACGGTTACGCTTCTAAAACACCAAAGATAGAGCGGGCATTCAAACCGTGTTTTTCCATAATTTCACGCATGCGCTTTAAGGCTTCTACTTGAATTTGGCGTACTCGCTCTCGTGTTAAACCAATTTCATGACCCACTTCTTCCAAAGTACTGGTTTCATACCCACGTAGTCCAAACCGGCGAGCAATGACTTCCCTTTGTTTTTCGGTTAAATCGTCTAACCAATGATCCAAGCTATTACGAATGTCGCTGTCCTGAAGCATCTGACAGGGGTCGCCGGCGGCATCGTCTGCAATGGTATCTAAAATGGATTTTTCGCTGTTGTAGCCCAAGGGAGAGTCCACTGAGGCGACTCTTTCATTTAGGCCCAGCATGCGCTTTACGTCTGCTACCGGTTTTTCTAATAAATCGGCAATTTCTTCGGCGCTGGGTTCATGGTCAAGCTTTTGGGTAAGCTCTCTGGCCGCTCGCAAATAAACGTTTAATTCTTTCACCACATGTATCGGTAAACGGATAGTGCGCGTTTGGTTCATAATGGCCCGCTCTATGGTTTGGCGAATCCACCAAGTGGCATAGGTAGAAAAGCGAAAGCCTCGCTCTGGGTCAAATTTTTCCACTGCACGAATAAGCCCTAAGTTGCCCTCTTCAATTAGATCCAAAAGAGTTAAACCCCGATTGACATACCGGCGTGCAATTTTCACCACTAAGCGCAGATTACTCTCTATCATGCGTTTACGGCCTTTATCGTCTCCCTTACGAGCTAAGCGCGCAAAGTGAACTTCTTCTACCGGTGTTAACAAAGGGGAAAAGCCGATTTCATTCAAATATAGCTGGGTAGCATCTAGATTTTTCTGAGTTTCTCTTTCTTTACTGGCGGTACTGAGTTTTTCTGGTTCAGCTTTTTTGGCCACCGCCTTTACAGCTTTTACAGCTTTTACTGCTTTTACCGCCTTAACCGGTTTATCTGCCTTTGCAACTTTAGCAACGGCCTTCTTAGCCGCTGGTTTATCTGCCTTCTTAACGGGTTTAACCGCCTTTACCGCCTTCACCCCTTTGACTGCTTTTTTACGACTCGGTTTAGCGTCCGCCACCGCTAAATCTGAATCTATTTCCTTATTCTGCAATTCCTTTTTAACCGCCATAGCTAGCCCCGCCAATTATCATTGTTGTTATTCGTAACTGCTTCAACTATGTAAATAACTATTCAAAAGTCATTCCAAGAATTAAAAACAATTTAAACTAACAACAAAAAGAATAAAAAATTTGAACCCTGCCATCAGGCGAAAGCTAATTTTTCGCCTTTGGCAGATACAACATTGGATTCACTGGCTTCCCTTGGCGACGAATTTCAAAGTGTAACTTCACTTTATCCGTGCCACTGGAGCCTATCTCGGCAATCGACTGTCCGGCCTTTACGTGCTGATTTTCTTTCACTAACAAGCGCTTGTTATGTGCATAGGCACTGAGGAATTGCTCGTTGTGCTTGATAATCACCAGGTTGCCATAGCCAAGTAAACCACTACCCGCGTAGACCACCGAACCTGCCGCTGCTGCAGTTACAGATTCCCC
>MAAA01014511.1_pt1 | contig 22891 bp, 18 predicted proteins | sample 1115971 | NCBI WGS metagenome assembly MAAA01 (sample SAMN04961123, study PRJNA320927) | seawater metagenome | isolation source: sample BD02T6 sea water enriched with oil for 6 days | place: USA:Gulf of Mexico | collected 2013-07-27 | reverse complement strand
GCCCTTAGACTCATAGAATACTGCAAAGCCTGTAATCTCAGCCCAATCAACATCGTTGTTATTTACTGAGTTAATATTGAGTGTGAGTTTGTTCCACCCTTTACTAATATTATTGAGTTTGTATATTTTTCTTCCATCTCTGCTGTTAAATCTAATATCCAGCTCGGATAAATCGATGGGGAATAATAGTCCATACTCAATAATTTATATTCTTCTAAATTTGCATATAAGGGGAATTTGTAAGAAAAGCCACTCCAGTTAAAATCAACTTTACTGCCTTTTAAAACCTGACTGTTATGATCATCAGACCACACCGTTTGAAGTTCAGGTGTTTTAATCTCATTCATATTATCAAATAAACTAGTGATAAATATAGAGTCCATTTTACTGACGATAGGAAGGCGTGATTCCGCCAGAAACAAAATATGTAACGTAAACCCCAGTATCGCGGTGTAGCAGGACACTAAACCGGCCATCCAATAGTAACCTGTCGGCTTTGGTGCACTCCAAGCCCAGCCAAAGCAAATGCCTAACCCGCCCCATAAAACATCCGTTAAACTGGCTGAACGCCCAACAAGCCCCTGAAATACTTCTACTAATACAACAAATACAATCAGTATCGCTAGACGATATTTTTTATTTTTGTCGAAATGTATTTGAACACCGAAAACTAAGACCGAAAGTATCGCAAAAAAAGGAAAGTGTAAAAAGTCAAAAAACTTCCCCGACAAATGAGCATAGCCAAATAGCTCTCCCTTTAATGGAATGAATGCCAGGACCAAGGAAAAAATAAAAAAGGCAAGCTTTAAAACATTCATGTTATTTGGTGGACACTATCACGGGATAACCGATAGCACTTTCTTTATTGCCTTCAAGTGACGTGACTGCCAACGCGTATCGTGAATTACTTTTTACACCACTAATTTTTACTACAAGCTGGCTTTCTGATAACTCCTCTAACAGAATTTTCTCGCCACTTTCAATGTCATAATCATATACTCTGTAGCCGGTTACTTTACCCTGACTAATAGCAGGGCCTGCCTGCCATTGCAGTACAATTGAGTTTTGATCTGCCGAAGCAGTCACATCAAAAGGAGGAACTACATCTCCTAAATAACCCCATACGTAATCCGTTAAAGTCTGGCCCTCAACTGCAAATCCGCGTTCACCATTGATATTGCCTATAGAACCAGTTGCCGCTCGACTATCGCCTTTTCCGGAATAGGTATTTCCTGTATAGCTGTAGGCGGAAAATTTTTGTTTGATGATATCTTCCATGGGGAAAGGCCACATAGGAATATTTGTCTCTTTGTCATACCCAACGTCACCAAAAAAGGTTCCCGATTTACCCAAAAATGAAACGACGGTAGCTCCTAGATTAGTACCATCAATCGCCAATGTACTCAATGAAGTCCCACGCTCTATTCGAGTAATATAACGCAGACTACCTTCTGGGTTGATATCACTTTGCATTGGATCAATAGCCGTCATATTTTCAATAACACTATCATGGGCTTCTAAATTCCCTGTGATATCAGTAATATTATTGGTATCTACTCCGTATCGCTCCACCATTTTACCGTCAACGGTTTCAAAATCAGGTGCCTTCTTCAAATCGAAGAACATACTCCCGTCTTGAAAGTTATGCAATATACTGTTGGTGATGCCCCGACAGCTGTAGTCCCAACCGTTAAAAAATGCGTATGTCATTGGTTCGCTAGGGATAATATCCCCCATGGTAATATGGTCAAACCAACCAGGGGCAAATGATTTAACATATTCCCCACCAACCGGTCGTATATCCCAAGAAACCATATTACTTAATTCGGCATCACTGCCTTCAGAAAGGTTTGAAAGGTTTGAAAACATAAATACACTGTTTAGTTGGATATTGCGTTGGAATTTCGCCCTAGTACCGCCAGAAGTGGTGGGCGTAGCAAATTCACCAGCCAGCTCACCTCTTTCAACAAAATCATAACTATCTGCATCCACTGCCAAGTTATTTGCTAAAAAGGCATCAAGCGTACTGTATACCGAGTAAGTACCTTTAGGCTCATCATCCTCAGTTCCACGGTCATAACGAGCAACATTACGCCGCCATACAATATTACTCGCCTGATAGCTGGCAAATTTATAGCGCCCTCCACCAAAAGCGTAATTATTTTCGAATAAAATATCATCTACACGATATGCATTGAATGGAGTAGCTACATCAGCTTCAACACCATTGCGAATAAACTTTAAATGGTGGTGCCTTAAACTGCTTTCTTCTTTACTGGCACCGTATCCAATAGCGGCTAATGTACCACCCTTTACAAATAAGCCCTTAAAGGCTACATAGGATACAGGTTCATGACCTGCTAACGCCTGTAAACTCACATAGGCGCCACCCATTAACATGGCCTCGCCTGGGTGCTTAGCAATGATGGTGGTATAAGTCACAGGTGTACCTGAGGGTGGATGCTGTAAATTTCCATTATCGACGCGGCCAATATAATTGTCTTCACCCGTATAGGTACCATCTAATATCACTAGGGTGCCGCCTGAAGCTAAATTGGACATGCCGACCTTTAGGTTTGGGTAGTCACCGTTGTGACCTACCGTTATTACTTCACTTTGAGCTAGACCCACGTGAACAATGAAACTGATACTGGCACTTTTACTTTGCGCACTGGCTTTCAATCCAACATGAAAACTCTCGCTGGGCATATTTGGGTTTATTTTCCAAGTAACCTGTCCTGTTTCTGGATGTACTTGCACATCATCTGGACCGTAGTTCTTTGTCCAATGGACTACTGCGTCGTCCTCCTCACTATTTAACATGACGGGAGTGACCGATAGGTCCAAATTATTCACATACTGATCAGGAATAGCCTCAATAACGGGTAAGACAGTAGAGTTTGAAATAGAAATATCCATCGTACCTTCTACGCGACTAAACGGCACTTCCTCAGGACTAGAGGATGAATGAGTACAGGATATGCAATAGGTTAAGGATAAAACCAGGGGCGTAACAAAAAATATATTCTTAGAAAAAATCTTCACCGTAGACCCTTTATTTTTCTCTGCAATGCAGTTCTTGTTTAGGTGTGGAATTCACAACATCTTTTAGCACAACAGCAATGGCGTCGGCACTTTCTTGCCAATTCATCCAGTTAAATTTTAGTGGACGCTGCCAATCCATAGACTGACTCTTCACTATGATATTGGCAAAATCATCCACATTATTTGGCTGTGCCATTAGGCCTAAATCATGCTCTTGAGAATTTAGCATTTCTGGAACAGCACCCACCCTGCTTGATAAGACAGGGACACCTGTAGAAAGCGCTTCCAAAACTATATTTGGGCAACCTTCACGAAGACTGGGCAAACACAAATAATCGGCCGCAGCTAAATACTCAGGGACTTGGCTATGCATCACACGACCCACAAATACTATTTTTTTACCAATATTTAGCGTTTCCACCAATTGATAAATCTGCTCCTCTAGGGGGCCTGATCCCACCACCACTAGCAGCGCATTATCATATTTTTCATGAACTTGTGAGAAGGCGCGTATTAGTATTTCTAGTCCTTTTTCTATATTGAAATTACCAGCGTATAAAAACAGGATTTTATCTTCTGGTAGGTTCAAATTCTGGCGCAACAGAATTTTGTCTCTTGGTTGGAATAATTCTGAATTTACGCCATTCATAATAGTGGAGGTTAGTTTTGGAGAAGATCCAAGATGAACTGTCTTTTTTCTAAGTTCTTCACTTACTGAAATATTAAAATTTGCCCATTTCAGTGCTAACTTTATAAAAAAACGTCTTGATGGATATGTCGCTGTCTCATTTATATCACAGCCTAAACTGTGTGTAACAACAGGTATCCCTAAAATTTTAGCGGCTAGCACAGTTCCAAATCCATCTGGGTACATCCAGTGAACGTTAATCACATCGGGCTTATACGTTTTTTTAATTTTTCGAAGAGTATTAAAAACACCTAAAAAAAATAGAATCCCATACAACCACCGACCAACCTTTGGGATAACAACATATGTTGGATGATGTACTTGTACATCATTGTACGTACAAATCTTAGGAAGTGACTTGTGATTTTTTTTAATAAACTTATTTATTATAGGAGGCATCCACGGTATTGGCGCAACCACCTCAACCTCATGCTTTTTACTTAGACACTTTACGATTTGCTCAGTAAACACCCCGCGAGTTGGCTCAAATTTATTAGGGTATAAGTTTGTGACGAGTAATACTTTAAGCATAATTAACAACCTGACATGAACTTAATTACATTAAGTAACTACTCACATCTATTTTCCATAATTTCGATTGCAAAGTCAGTTAAAGCGACATATTGCGAGGATTTATATAATTTAGAAACTGTAATTTTAATTAAAGTTTTTTATATTATTTTTAGTACTTTTTAATGAATATATTAAAAGTTGCGGCATTGTATATCGCCATATGAGAGTTAGCAATAAAAGTCAGTCAGTACTATTAGTGCTATCCACTCTTTAGAGGCGCCCATACAGAAAATTGTATAGGCGAAGTTAGATCAATAAGGTGTTGCGGTGACTACGTAGCTAAATCCACTCTCTTCATCGGAGTCATTAACTAACGCTGTTATTACAAAACTATATTCCGTAGCTGAATTAAGACTATCTACTTTATAGCTAAGATTATCTTTAGAGACCTGAGAAAGCAGTACTTTATTACCACTTACAGAATCGTATGAATAAATTCGATAGAATGTTATTTGCTGCTGATTATTTTCAGGCTTAGCTGACCACTGCAATAATACCGAATCAGCATTCTCAGTGGCGGTTACATTAAATGGAGGAACCACACTCCCCAAGTAACCCCACACATAATTAGTTAAGGTTTGATCATCAACCGCAAAACCCCTCTTACCATCAATAGTCCCTGTGCCACTAACAACTCGATTGTGTTGCGTCCCGGTATAGGTATCACCTGTATAACTATAGGCCGCCATCTTCTCTTTAATGACATCTTCCATGGGGAAAGGCCACATTGGGATATGGGTTTCTTCATCGTATCCTTGCTCGCCAAATAATGTTCCGGATTTTCCAACAAACGTCATAACGGTAGCCCCTAAACCTTCACCGTTTTGATCCTTGGAACTCAAAGAAGTATCACGCTCAATTCTGGTAATATAGCGCAAGCTACCTGTTGGATTCGAATCACTTCGAATGGGGTTTACGTTAGTAATGTTCTCGATATCACTGTCAAATGACTCCAGTAGGCCATCAAAGTTAGTAATATTTAATGTGTCGGCTCCATAACGATCTACGATGCGACCATCGACGGTTTCATGCCCTTCCTCCTTGGTTAAACTATAAAACATGTTCCCGTTTTGGAAGTTATGCAGAATACTGTTTGTGACACCTCGAAAGTAATTACCCCACCCATTAAAAATGTAATCGGCGTAGTTTCTTGGGGCAATATCCCCCATGGTCACATGATCCAACCAGCCACTGGCAAACGATTTAACGTAGGTTTTTTCAGGACGTACATCCCACGAAACCATATGACTAAGCTCTACATCGCTATCTCCATTTAAATTAGAAAGATTTGTAAACATAAAGGCACTGTTTAATTGAATATTGCGTTGAAAGAACGCCCTAGTGGGACCTGATGTGGTAGGTGTAGCGAATTCACCTGCTATTTCACCTCGGTCTACAAAATCAGGTTTATCACCGTCCACAGCGATATTATTACTTAAAAAGGCATCCATCGTACTATAAACAGAATAAGTCCCCTTTGGTTCATCAAAAACAGGGCCGTGATCATAACGAGCCACATTGCGTCGCCAAACAATGTTGCTCGCCTGATAGCTGGAAAATTTGTAACGCCCCCCACCAAATGCGTAATTATTTTCGAATAAAACATCATCAACACGAAATGCGCTGAACGGATCTTTATTGGCACTACTACCCTGAGCGCCATTGCGAATGAACTTAAGGTGATGATGCCTTAAAGTACTCTCCTCCTTATTTGCCCCATAGCCCACTGCGCCCAACTGCCCATCTTTAACAAACAACCCCTTAAAGGCCACATAGGAAACAGGCTCATGACCTGCTAACGCCTGCAAGCGCACATAGGCACCCTCCGTTAATATAGCTTTACCAGGGTGACTGGCCATAATAGTGGTATAGGCATCCACTGTTCCCGATGGTGGGTGCTGTAAATTACCACTATTAACACGGCCAATATAATTATCATCTCCTGTATAGGTACCCTCTAAGACCACCAAGGTTCCACCTGAAGCTAAGTTAGCCATACCTACCCTAAGGCTTTGATAATCACCATCATCGCCAACTGTTATTACTTTATCCTGCGTTAAACCCACATGAACAATAAACCCTACATGAACACTTTCACTTACTGAGCTGGCCTTTAAGCCAATATGAAAACTTTCGCTTGGCATGCTGGAGTCGATCTCCCAAGTTACCAAGCCGGTTTCAGGGTGTACCTGAACGCCATCTGGACCGTAGCTTTTTGTCCAATGCACAATGCCATCTAGCGCAGCCTTATTAGTGATCAGTGGGGTTAACAGTAAATTCTCATCATCCTTATGAGTTACAAACTGCTGGCTGATTTCGGACACCTCTGGCAGCACTGTGGTACGACTTATAACCCCATCTACTGGATCTGTTGGATCTGTTGGATCTGTTGGATCTACTGGATCTACTGGATCTACTGGATCTACTGGATCTACTGGATCTACTGGATCTACTGGATCTGTTGGATCTGTTGGATCTGTTGGATCTGTTGGATCTGTTGGATCTGTTGGATCTACTGGATCTACTGGATCTACTGGATCTACTGGATCTACCACAACCTCCCCATAGGTAATTAATAATTGAGGTGATTTGCCAGAAACTCCCGCATCAAAAGAGTATAAGTTATGGCGAACATCAATATTAGCTCCGGGCTTATTGGTGATCTTAAAACTCATACTGCTTCCAATTTCCCAATCACCATCATCCACTATATTCTGAACAAGCAATGATATATCTGAACTATCAACTGAATTAGAAGATTTATTCCACTCAACATTAGAGGGCAAGGCTAAACGATCTTGCGCCATATCATTTTCTGAGAACGTCGCAGTTGATACTGGATCCAATGCAGTAATATTCAAATCTATAGAGCCCCCTTCATTCTGAAAATCTTGAGATGAAAAAACAAGCTTAGCGCTTATGATGTTTTGACCAGCTGGCACATCTACATTACGAAACATGAGAGAGACCACATAATCCCTACCTTGATTACCTGCACCTCCTACACGAATATTTTCTAACTCCAGCCCTTGACTAGACCAGCCACTGCCATCATTCCCCCATGAATAGCCGTCATCTGAACCCTGAGAAATTGAGAATGGACCAATTGTTTTTGGCTCTACTGGATCTACTGGATCTACTGGATCTACTGGATCTACTGGATCTACTGGATCTACTGGATCTACTGGGTCTACTGGGTCTACTGGGTCTACTGGGTCTGGATCTACTGGATTATTGGATCTATTGGATCTATTGGATCTATTGGATCTATTGGATCTATTGGATCTATTGGATCTATTGGATCTATTGGATCTATTGGATCTATTGGATCTATTGGATCTATTGGATCTACTGGATCTACTGGGATTGATGGAGTAATTGGGTCTACAGGAGTAGGTTGATCTTCAGGATTTAAATTAGAATCACCTGGAAGGCTCGGTTTAATTTGAGCATCTTTATCTTCCGCCTTTATTGGCGCGTATTCTTCATCTAAGTCCACGCAACCTGCAATAGAAATAAAAATGATTAATAATAGGCTTTTCACTACACACCTCTCAAAACTCATCAAACTGATCTTTTAGTATAAGTGAGATATTTGAATAAAAATTATGCCTAATCATATTTGATGAGCGGTTCACAAAAACAACTCGCTTTACAGTTCTTTCTTATGAGGCCCCTGTTTAATAGAAGTTAATGACAGCTTGATACTGCAGTATATTCTAGAGGGATATAATAAGTTTTATATCCCTACACTTACGCTCTAACAGCTGAGCAACTACCTCTTCCAAGCACCCGATGACGATACAGAAAAATAATTAACCAATGCTAATATACAAAACCAGTTTAAAATAATAAACGAGGTGAGAAGCTTAGTTAGTGGGATTTTATTTAAAATATTAAATCGTAAACTTAAAGGCGCAATCAATAGAGCAGCAATAAAAGCAGCCACATATAAGGCTGCCCACGCACTACCCTGAAAAAACATAATACTAGCCAATAAAAAGGAGGCCAATGCAAATAACGGCGCTAAAAGACGCGCTATTTTATGACTAAAAAATTGCCACCATATCGGATGCCCTGTGGGTACTATCCATTCAGGAAAACGAAATAATAATTGGTAATTCCCACTTAACGTACGAATCTTTCTAGATCGCTCTTTGGCAGCACAAACTGAAGGGATATCCCAGGCTACTGCACGTTCATCAAAACCCACTTTGTAGCCTTTATTCGAAGCCACCATCGGTATCTGAACATCATCCAATAAAGTATTACTAGGTAACTCTTCAAAAAGGGAGGTCTTTAGCATATATAAAGCACCCGTTACCCCTGGAACACTAGCAATAGCTGCCTCGGATTTACGAATGAATTTCTCATAACGCCAATATCCATCCATCCCACTAGAAAAATCATTACCCCCTTGGGTTTCAAACATAAGCTCTCCGCTGACAACACCCACCTTAGGATTCCCAACAAACCAAGATGCCAAATGAACTATCACATCCATTTCCAACCTTTGACGGCAATCTACCAACATAACCAATTCAGTATCAACTGCTCTCATACCTAGATTTAAACCACTTGCTTTCCCACTACGTAATTTTGACTCTATGATTGTGACACCTTCAAAACCACTTAAAATACTCACCGTGTCATCATCACTGGCATCATCAACCACTATTATTTTTTTAGCCCCGCCATTGAAATGTAATTCCTGTAAATTTCTAATCTTACGGGCTACATTTACCCCTTCATTGCATACTACCATCAAGATAGTCACGTCACCTAAATACGGGGATATTGGGACAATAACCAACTTATTTTTGGCCAATAAATACAAGGACAGAGGATACAAGGCATAAACATAAACAACAAAAAACAAACAAAATATAAAAACGAATAACATTACTTTACTCACCACCAAAAAAACGATAATACATATCAGGAAAAGTTAAAACCTGATCAATCAACACCGATAATTAAATTGGAAAACACATTACTCCTTACTTACCAGTAAAGCTAAATTATCACTAATACTTTCCACCGCATTCACTAATCGCTCCATCAAGGCACTTGAATCTCTCGAATTCGATTGCTTCAAACTATTAACCGCACTATCTATCTCTTTTGATACCTGTAAAGAAGGATTGTCAATCATTAGATCCGGCAATATCAATTCTATGTCCTCGAGCCTAGGCTTATCATGTTCTTCGGCATAGGCGCACATCAACAACGCATCACATATTTTATTTATTAACCTAGGAACACCTTTAGAGAACTCATATATTTTATCAATTAAAGGCAAATCAAACAGCGAATTAGATTCAAGGCCAGATTTAATAAGCCTATATTCAATATATTTAACTACATCTTCTTTCTGCAAGCCCTTTAAGTGGAAATGCAATTTTACCCGCTGTTTAAATTGCTCAGACATATTAATCATATTTAGAAATTCTGGCTGACCAAGCAAGGTTATCCTCAATAGAGGTCCATCACTCCCCTCGAGTGCAGCTAACATGCGTATATCTTCAAGCTGATCTTTAGTTAAGTTTTGAGCTTCATCAATAATTAAAACATGGGGCATCCCCCTTTTTGAACTCTTAATTAGATACTCTTGAAAGGCATAAATAAGAGATATTTTATCTTCTTTTATAGGAACTATATTTACTTGCCTCAGTAAATAATGAAATAAGTCATTACCCGATAAATTTGCAAAGGCAAAGTGAAAACAATTAATCTTTCCTGCAATATTTTTTAATAACCATTTAACTAAAGTTGTTTTTCCCGATCCAATCTCACCTGTAATAACCACAAAACCACCTGACCTCCAAGTCGCATAGTCCATATACACAAGCGCTCTTGCATGCTGCTGACTCATATAAAGAAATTCGTTATCAGGGGTCATTTGAAACGGGTTCTTGTTAAATCCAAAAAATTCTAAGTACATATTCCTATCTATCCCCTAGCCTTGCCTGCACGCCACTATATGTAAATAATAGGCCTATGCTCCATACACCCGATCCCGAGTCAACCAGCGTCTGAATAATGTTAATAGATGTTGAAATTTCTCTTGAGTTACGTTTAACAACAGAAATAGAGCTGACTTTTTTAATACTCTCATTGTCAAAATCTGAATAGTCATAATTAAGTGACAACACACAGTATGTACACAGCGTTGAATATAACCGATGATTAAAGTTAATATTTCCTGACACTCTACTAGTAACAACTGTTTCAGAGATTAAATCTTGCTCCATATAACCGATAGATAAATCTCTACCACCAACATTGTATATGTATTCGATTAACCTAGTAGATGTTTGAGCACTCAATGTGTAATTTTTATCTTCAAATACAGAATCATTTTTGTTTATTATTGTATTTATAAATTTGTCTGAGGATATATTGACATTTGAATACCTATTCACCCTATAGCTTATTGAACCTACATAAGTATCAGTAGATGTACTCCCTTCGTCAGAGCGACCCAATCCTAATCTTATATTCAAGTTTCTCCTTTCACTTTCGAAAATAAAATCGTATTCCATACGACAACTATCATTATCACTAATTTTATCATACTCAGTGCACACCCAACTACCACCTATACCCAATCGAGTAATCGGGGAAATAGATTTTATAAAACTAACATTGGAATTTTTTTCAGTTGCAAACTCTTCTTTAGAATCCATATAAGATAAATTGATACTAGACTCGATTGAAACCCCCCCTCCTTTATTGACAGTTAAAACCGGACCGGTAGTAACAGTCCAACTATTATCTGCTTCAGAAATATTTGAAATTATTGAAGAATCAAACTTTTCATCTTGAATAAAGTCCGTCTGCGAGGTATATCCACTATGCCACTTTATACTCGCTTCCGAAAAAAGATAGTCTACTTCCCCACTGGTTTCGATGTAGGATTGCTCGTACTGATAGTCAGTTTCAATAATCTCTTGGGACGATCTACCAAGGTTAGTACCTAACTGAAATTGACTCGTAAACAACGTAATAATTTTTGGCGTAGCTGAGTTTAAACGGTATGATCCGGCCACCCCAAAAACATGCGATTCCTTTTCAGCGCTCACACTAAGTTCTGCCGCACCACTACCCAACACATACGCATTACACAACCCAGGCAAGAACAGCACCAACCAAACACAGACCCTCATCAGTATCTCCGCTGGTTAAACCAAAAACTCATTAAAAACTACGCCCGAAAATTTTTGGCTACCAATCACCATGGCAGCGGCCTTTATATCAGAGTTTGTGTCACGCCCGTATGGCACCACCAATAATACCTGATCGCAGACGTCCATTAAAATACGAGCATCCGCTGACCTCATAATAGGTGGCGCATCAATAATGATATGACGATCACTATATTTATGTTTAATTTCGGCCATAAGACTATGAAATCTTGGGTGACTAAATGCCTCGTCACCAATACTTCCAGACTGACCAAAAGGCAATAGCCTAAAGCGTTTCAAGCCACTTTCGTGAATAATATCTTCAGGTGTTATGCTTTTATCAGATATGAAATTGCTCAATCCAGGCTTCATATCTAGATTAAATAGTTTATCAATAGAGTTTTTTCTACCATTACAATCTATAAGCATAGCCGTTTTGGATACATCAAAAGCTATAGCTGCAGCCAAGTTTCTAGCAAAAAAGCTAACTCCCGCATCACTACCTATTGAAGTTACCATAACTACATTTTTACTACTTAATGAAGTTAGCGATACTCTCAGTTCTCGAAAAGAATTAACTAGCTCTCTTTTTTTAAAGTCAGGGTAAATTATCTTAAGTTTATTGAGATCCTCTTTAGTCATCAAATGAGTTGATTTCATTTTTTCAATCTCTTCGATGACAGAAGAACTTTCAACAGGTGATGAATACAAAGAACCGTTACCCACTGTTTTCCGAATAGCTTGCTCTAGTTTATTCATCATCAAACTTGACCCAACATTTTAAGCCAACCAACATAACCATACATAGAGACAACAGCTACGAAAATAAGGGAGATTACAAGTAACCAGGCTACATCTGCCACATTCATAAGTTTATTCCGATAAACACCAACCCCCCCTAAAACAGGTAACCCACTTACTGTTTTCAAAGAGCTTTCAGACTTATATCGACCATCAATACTGGCTAATAAAAAAGAAATACCAAATGGGGCGAGAAGCGATCCTAACAAGCCAAATAGAGCAAAATGAATAAACTGCAATCCAACAGGCCTAACAGGAACAACTGCTTGCTCCTTTATTTGAAGCGTCAGACCTTGGTTAGCAATATCTATATTCATTGAAACTCTAGCTGACTCCCTTTGCTTTAGTAGCTTTCTATATAACGCCTGATTACCATCATAATCTCGTGTTAATTGAGCATATACCGCTACCGCATTATTTATTTGTCGAGCTCTAGATTTCTCATCCATTAGCAACTGCCGTGTTTCCTTAACTCGAGTTTTAAGTGCAGCCAATTCAGTTTTGAACTGTGATCTTTTTGCTCTTAACTCTTGAAACAAAGGGTTTAATTGACCTCCCTGATTTTGATTAATTTTATAAGAGTCATCTTTACCAATATTACCCATCGTTATTTTCAATGAACTAATTTGGTCTTTTATTATTACGATATCAGGATAAGTATCTAAATAAGTCATCCTAAGCATATCTAGTTTAGTTTGTAATACTGAAATTCTTTCTTGAATTTGCCCCTCTCTAGATAGGTGTGCCGACACCTCAGCCTCACCAGATAATTGAGCATCTATATTTTCCATTCTAATTTTTGATTCGTTAATTGCCAACCCACTCTGCTCAATTGATCTTTGCAATTCCAAAATTCTATCATTTACTACAGTCGAACTTGCTGGATCCGCACCTAAATTGTCAGACCTGAATTCTTTTAAAGCATTTTCTGAACTAAGTAATTTTTCATGATAATCACTGGCCTGGCTTGCTATAAAGTTATATGCACTTTCGCTTTCTCTTTTTTTCTCATTAACACTTTCAGATATAAATAAGTTGGTCAAATTTTCAGCCAACAACTGCGCTCGCACCGGATCAATAGACCTATAAGATATTTCAATAAGGTTAGAACCTGTATTTTCTACAAGGGTATTATCCCGTATACCTTCCCAATAATCCTCTCTCTGATTATCCGATAACGACTCCACATCATCTTTTAAAATATCAAATATATACTCCTTAGCATATTTATTAAAAACAACTTGCTCTGCATTACGAACATGATTATTTATCGATGTTGCTATAGCACTACCTTCAAGTAGAGGTGTTAAAATATTTTGCTCATTCACCTCTATAATGGAAGATGAAACATATACTTTTGGCCAATTCCAGCTTAAAAACAAGATCAACATCGAAAAACAAATAAATACAGATATACCTAACTCTTTTCTCTTCCAAGTATCTTTAAAAGTTATTGAAACAAGCTCTAACGGATTAGATATCATATAAGACCTTAAAATAACCGCTCAGGGACTGTAATAATATCTCCTGGCAATAATACGTAATTAGTTTCTAATTGCCCCGAGTGGATTATGTCCGAAAGGTATATAACATACTTTGCAATTGAATCGTCTTCTTTGCGATACAAACTGGCAGCGTTAGCCGATGCAAATTCATTCGCTCCACCAGCTTGCAGCAATGCATCTAAAACTGTCATTCCTTGCCTATACGGTAGAGATGCCGGTGTATTGACCGCACCCGTTACCCTAATTCGGGAAATAAACTCATGACTTCTTAACTCAGTCAAAATAACAGTTACCTGTGGCTCACGAATAAACCTCCCAAGTAGTGCCTTTATTTCTGAAGCCACCACCATGGGCTCTTTGCCACCAGCAACAATATCACCAACCAAAGGAATTGAAATCCTGCCGTCAGGTCTTACGGGTACTGACACTGATAAGTCTGGATTTTTCCAAACATTAACCATAAGCACATCGTCCACACCAATATGATATGTATCAATCGATGCATAGGACAATGTAGCCTTATTAGATATTGAACCTACTAGCGTATTTGATGTACAAGCTAATAATTGACTTATTAATATAAGAATTAAGGTATATTTCATTTATTAAGCCTATTGGTGACAACCCTTAGTTACATACTATGGCATTCTAAATACTTGGCAGAAAACAATCACAATAAATTCACGAAAAACAAGTTACCACTCCGATACATTAGCCCTACAGGGAAGTATTATCGTATTATTAACCGCACTTATGATCCACTGGAAGCCTGATTATGACAATAAGATATTTAAGACCTTTAAAGATATAACTAGGCCGAAAATATCGATAAAGCAGATGTAAACATTACATTACTCATACCACTTTTAACTAATGATAATCTATTAAAAATTCCGAGCCAGAAGTAAAGACACCAATCAACCGCTTTATTATCGCGCGCCCTTTCCCATTATCACTATCTCTATAGTTTGTAATAGAATAAAGAAGTCCATAATAATATTGTGATTTTTCACATAGTAAAGATCATATTGAAGTTTCTCGTAGGCATCTTGCTCTGTTGCCCCGTACGGGTATTTTAATTGAGCCCATCCGGCCAAACCGGGTTTCACTGTATGCCGTTTATTGTAATATGGAATTTTTGTCGCCAAATCACCAACAAACTCAGGCCTTTCAGGGCGCGGTCCAATTAAACGCATATCACCTTTAAAAATATTTATAATTTGTGGAAGCTCATCTATACGTGTTTTTCTAATAAAATGACCAAAAAATGTAATTCGATCATCATTTTTTTGAGCCCATACAGCCTCACCATTGCTCTCCGCGTTTATCTTCATACTTCTGAATTTTAACAATGTAAAGGGAACATCATCTAGGCCAACTCGCGTTTGCTTGTAAAATACCGAATGCCTAAAACCTGACTCAAGAGAAATTAAAAATCCTGTTAACAACATAACTGGAGTCATCACAATTAGTATCATTAAACTGGTAATAATATCGAACATCCTCGCTGAAAAACGTTTAATATCGCTTCGATTAAATCCATTAGCATATATCATCCAACTAGGATGAAGCATTTCTAAATTTAACTTTCCTTGCTCCCGCTCTAAAAAACACACTGGATCTACAATCTTAATTCCCGCCAGTTTACACTTAATGAGTTCATCATTTTGAAAGCTATTTCGTCGATCCTCGATAGCAAGAATTATTTCATCCACCTCGTGGTCTAAAGCATATTTTGCAATGCCATCTGAAGGGATATTCAATACCTGACTAACAGGGACTGCCACTGATTCATTATTAACAGAAATATACCCTGCGATTTTGTAGCTTACACCATCATGCGAGCCACCTTTTTCATCAATGAGTGTTTTAGCTCTGGATCCAGCCCCCACTACCAGAACATTTCTTTTTAAAACACTATTTCCAATTAACTGAAAGAAAAATGCCCTAACACAAATCACCCCCAAAAATGATAGCACCAAAGCTATAGAGTGAAACCCACGCCCCATATGCACACTAGGTATCATATAAAAAATTATCATCAAGGCAATTGAACCTAATGTTAACGACACCAGTACCTTAATTATAGTTTCGGTAAACATACTTGGAGAAAAGTGTTGCTGACTTTGATAATGACCAAGGGCGATCATGCAAAGTAACATTACAGAAGTGTATATTGGTGCGATAGTACTTACATCAATACCATCATAATTAATAACAATATTAGTATATTCAAATTCTGTCTCTTGAAATCGAACCAATGCCGCAACATACACAGAAACAAAAAATGCAATTGTTTCAAGAAATGCAAGTATTAAAAATTGAAGCCGAAGGTGATTATTAAACAGTCTAATTGTAGCCACTTCATCGTCCTTGATTATTTTAACAACCAAATAACTGGTACTTTATAGCTAGAAATTAACAACTATAAGGCATCCCCCTAAATATATTATTTTGTTATTACCATCACATTACTTTAGTGACATTTACTATTTAGCAATACCAAAACTAATACTTAATAATTAACAATTGTAATTATTAATTATTAAATTTCTTTATTAGCACTTTATCGGATTTGCACTATACGTGTGATTATTTACTTTTCAAGAAATAATGCTGATCTAAGCGCGTAAAATCTATTTACATATTTTAACCTAATACTTAAATATTAGTTTTACATACTTTGTTATTAGTTTCTGTTAAATTTTTTTAAGGGAATAAACATAAATGATAAACCGAAAAATTTCAGTCGTAGGTCTTGGCTACGTAGGATTGCCTGTCGCTGTTGCATTTGGTAATTCCCATTCAGTTATTGGCTTTGACGTTAACGAAGTTAGAATCACAGAACTTCAACACAACGAAGACAGAACACTTGAAGTCTCCCCTAATGAACTGATAGATACTAATATTACATTCACATCTAATGCTAAAGACCTAGGGTTAGCAGATTTTCATATTGTCGCTGTTCCTACACCCATTAATGAAGCCAACCAGCCAGATCTATCACCGTTAATAAGCGCCTCGAAAAGTGTTGGATCAAACTTAAAGAAAGGCGATATTGTTGTATATGACCCGTTCTTGAAGAGTGCAGCGGCTTAATATGCGGTAAGGATTTCTTTGTTGGATATTCACCAGAACGAATAAACCCAGGTGATAAAGAACATGTTTTTACAAAAATAACCAAGGTTGTTTCTGGTCAAACACCTGAGATATTAGAAATTGTAGCGGACGTTTATTCAAGCGTTGTTACGGCAGGCGTACATAAAGCCCCCTCGATAAAAGTAGCTGAAGCTGCAAAAATAATTGAAAATACCCAACGTGATTTAAACATTGCGTTAATGAACGAGCTATCTATTATTTTTTCTAAGATGGATATAGATACTATTGATGTTTTAGAGGCTGCTGGTACTAAGTGGAATTTTTTACCATTTCGTCCAGGCCTAGTAGGTGGGCATTGTATTGGTGTTGATCCTTATTACCTCACTCATAAAGCCCAGAAACTTGGGTACCACCCTGAAGTCATTTCAGCCGGAAGACGTATTAATGACTCAATGCCAACACACGTTGTTGAGCAAACCGTTAAACGAATGATTCAATCAGACTGTAACGTTAAGAATGCTCGCATTGGTATTTTAGGCTTAACATTTAAAGAAGATTGCCCTGATTTACGAAATTCTAAAGTGGGAGATGTCATTAAAGAATTTAAAACGTATGGCGTAAACCTGTTAGTTCATGATGCCATGGCCGACATAAAAGAGGCCCAAAAGTATTACGACACCTCACTTTGCACAATGGGAGATCTTGCAGATCTGGATGCTATTGTATTATGTGTTAGTCACAAACAATACAAGTCACTATCTGTTGATGATTACAAAAAAATGTTAAAGCCTAGTGCGGTTTTAATGGATGTTAAAGCCACCCTAAATTCAGAAGAATTCAAAGCTAGCGGCATTAATTTGTGGCGTTTATAAAGGACTATACCATGACTAAATTTGAACAAGTAAAAATAGACCTATTACGCAATCAATATACTTGGTGTGTAACGGGCGTGGCCGGATTTATTGGATCTAACATTTTGGAGACATTACTAAAACTCAATCAAAAAGTAGTTGGTTTAGATAATTTTTCTACTGGTTACCAAAAAAACCTTAACGAAGCAAAATCTGCTGTAAGCTCGCCGCAATGGGCTAACTTTAATTTCTTTGAGGGTGACATACGCAATTTTGAAGATTGTCAGAAGGCCGTTGATAAATGTGATTATGTTTTACATCAAGCTGCGCTTGGATCAGTCCCTCGCTCATTGGATGACCCTATTACAACGAATGATGTAAATGTAGGTGGCCAATTAAATATGTTAACGGCTGCACGCGACGCTGATATTAAAGGCTTTGTTTATGCAGCCTCTAGCTCCACTTATGGTGATCATCCCGGTTTACCTAAGGTTGAAGACGAAATAGGCGACCCTCTATCCCCTTATGCCGTTACTAAATATGTAAATGAACTCTATGGCTCTGTTTTTGAGACTGCCTATAACTTTAAGACTACTGGATTGCGTTACTTTAATGTATTCGGTCCACGCCAAGATCCACAAGGTGCCTATGCTGCCGTCATTCCATTGTGGACGGCTTCAATTATTGCAGGTGATACCCTGTACATTAACGGTGATGGCGAAACCAGTCGAGATTTTTGCTATGTGGATAACGCCGTACAGGCCAATATTTTAGCCGCTCTAGCCCAAGGCGATGCCGCTGGCCAAGTGTACAATGTAGCTTGTAACGTTCGAACCACCTTGAATGAGCTAAAAGGCTATATACATGCCTCGCTTGTTAAATTTGATAGTGATGTAGCGGCCCCACAAGTTGTCTACCGTGAATTTCGAGATGGAGATGTACGCCACTCTCAAGCGGATATTAGCAAGGCGGCCTCACTATTAGGTTTTGAGCCCACTCATCAAATTGGTGCCGGTATCGATAATGCAATGCCTTGGTATTTAAATAGCCTACAAAAAGAAGCTGAACCAGCTTAAGTCTAGTTAGCATTGGCAATAGCCGCCGTACTTAATATTAATTTTACTTACGGCGGCTGATTTTAATAAAGCAGCTACTAAAATTTCACCCTCCTAAATCGCCTCTTAAATAAATTTCCTTACGTTTTCTTCTATAAACCTAGCCACACCTAATTATAGGTATCTCGTTTACGAAAAACATCACGGCCACTCATTAAAAATGAGTGACTCGCACTCTACTGATTATTAGCTAAGAATATAGAATGGTAAGGGGGTATTGCAGTTTGTGTTGAGTAAGAATTACAAAAAAAACAAATATGATTGGTGGTCAAGCTAACTTACACACTTTATATATTAGAATTATTTTGTAGCAATACTCCCATAAATTCTTCAGCGTATTTATCGAGTTTTTTTTGTCCAACGCCACTTATGTCGGAGAATAACGCCAATGAATTTGGTTTTTTTGTTAAAATTTCTAACAAGGTGGCATCATGAAATATCATAAAGGGTGGAATGCCTTGCTCGCTCGCCAGCTGCTTGCGTTTGGCTCGTAATGCGTCCCATAATTCTAGATCTTCATCTGCAATATTGTGATCTTTTGACTTTTTACTGCCCGATGCACTATTTTTAGATTGTTTGGTATCCACTCTCAGTAATAATGATTTTTCGCCACGCAATATGGCTCGACTAGTATCACTTAAATATAGCTGTCCGTAATCAAAATTCACATTTAGGTAGCCTAAGGCCACTAATTGGCGAAAGACTGACCGCCACTGGGCATCATGTATGTCAACACCAATACCAAAGGTCGACACATTTTGATGATTAAACTGCCTAACCTTATCGGTCACCTTTCCGCGCAGCACACTAATTAGATGCCCCACACCAAATCGTTGTTCGGTACGATATACACAACTTAATGCTTTACGGGCCGCATCGGTGCCGTCCCATGTTTCTACTGGGGTCAGGCAGTTATCACAATTTCCACAAGGCTGAGCGAGTTTATCACCAAAATAGCCCATTAACATTTGTCGACGACACCCTGTTAATTCAGCTAGGCCTAACATGCCGTTCAGCTTTTGTTGTTCGATGCGTTTAAACTGCTCATTGGCACTACTGCCCGCCATCATTTGCTTAAGTTTAATGACATCTTCTAAACCATAGGCCATCCACGCGGTAGCCGGTTCTCCATCACGACCGGCACGACCTGTTTCTTGATAATACCCTTCAATACTTTTAGGTAAATCTAAGTGCGCCACAAAACGTACATCGGGTTTGTCTATGCCCATGCCAAAGGCCACAGTAGCCACCATGACAATGCCATCGTCATGCAAAAATTTATGTTGGTTTTGATGGCGTACTTCTTTATCAAGTCCTGCATGATAAGGCAAAGCATTAACGCCTTGCTCACTTAACCACGCAGCGGTGGCCTCTACTTTTTTACGGCTAAGGCAATACACAACACCTGCATGACCCCAGTGCTCGGTTTTTAAAAGATTAAGCAATTGTTGCTTAGGGTTATTTTTTTGCGTAATACGATATTGAATATTTGGGCGGTCAAAACCGGAAACAAAGATCGGACCTTTATCCAATCCCAGCCGTTCAATAATTTCTTGACGAGTTTTAGCATCGGCTGTGGCCGTTAAGGCGATTCTGGGCACACTTGGGAAGGTATGTTGCAACAAACTTAGCTGAAGGTAATCGCTGCGGAAGTCGTGCCCCCATTGAGAAACACAATGTGCCTCATCGATGGCAAACAATGCCAACTGACACCGAGAGAGCCAATCTATTGTACGTTGTAACGTAAGACGTTCAGGCGCGATATAAATCATATCTAACTCACCTCTTAAGGCTTGTTGCTCCACCAGATAATTATGCTCACTGCTCATACTTGAGTTCATGCACGCTGCACGTACACCGGCCTGGGTAAGCGCATTCACCTGGTCTTGCATTAACGCTATAAGCGGTGAGATCACTATGCCTACACCTGCACGTACCAATGACGGTATTTGATAACACAGAGACTTGCCTCCCCCTGTGGGCATTAATACAAATACATCCTGGCCATTCAGCACCGCCTCAATAACTTGATCTTGAGGCGCACGAAATTCATCGTAACCAAATACTGTATTTAAAACGTGATAAGCGTGCTGCATCATGTTGAAAGAGTTCTTAAATTTTATATGGAATTATAGTTTACATTTACGCTGTTTAATTAATGCTCTATTGATACGATAGGTTAAATAATCCGAAGCTATGATATCGATTATTATGCACTGGTTTTAGGACATCTTTGCATTTAGCTGACGTTAACCTGTTCAATTATATTGTGGTCGATACTTTTAAAAGCGAGCTCACTGGCAGTGTGATCCAGCGATTTTGTAGCCAAATACTCTTCACTGCCCATTTCAATTAAACGACTTCGGGCCCGCTCAAATTGAAAATCCAAACTGCCCTGAGTATATAATCGATTTAACGGCACCTCACAGCTCAAATACAGTTTTATCCTTTGATCATATAACTCATCAATTAATGCAATGAAGCGCCGCGCGCCATCATCCATAGGCGCGAGCATGACTTGACGCTCCCCTGTACTGCCCGAACCTACACTACCATCTTCGGTGCCTCGGGCCTTAATATGTTCGCCCACTGCGCCGCCTAATTCAGGCACATTTAGCAAAATGATTACATTAAATCGTTTTGCTATTTCTATGTAATCAAAATGACTTCTTGGGCCTAAGCATAAATCGTTAAAGTCAAAAGCAATGTGCTTTTTAAATATCCCTTGATATAGAATCTCACGTCCTAGGATATCTATTTGGCCAATGCTTTGTTCTAGGCTAAATGTGTCATACCAACTCTTAACTACGCTATCGCGACTTTGATTACTGGGCAGAACCCTATAATTTTTCAATGTGCCATGAGTATGAGTGCCCTTATAGGTAGAGCCTTGTTTACGATGATCCTTTGGCCCAGATAACTGCAACACTTGCATTTGCTCATAAATAGCTTTAATGGCCGGTAACAAGTTATCCCGTTGTAAACCGTCTTTATATAATGCATTTGGCTCACAATTACTGGTGGTAACCACTAGCATCTTTTCATCAAACAAATACATCATTAATCGCCCCAACAACATGGCATCGCCAATGTCGCTGACAAAAAACTCGTCAAAACATAAAACTCGGTGTTGTGACCTTAAATTGGCCGCGATAATTTTAAGTGGATCTTGGCTACCCGTTATACGGGATAACTGCTCATGAACATCTCGCATAAAGTGATGAAAATGTTGGCGCAAACATACAGACTTTGGCAGGGATGCCACTAAGGTATCCATTAAAAAGGTTTTACCTCGTCCAACTTTCCCCCACAGGTATATGCCCTTACCTGTTAGGTTAGGGTTAGTGCCTGACAGCATGCCATGTAACTCATCAAATGCTTTTAAGGCCTGAGTTTGGGCCCTATCAAAACTTAAGCGCTGTTGTGCAATTAAGTCGTGATAACGTGCGCTTGGCCTTGGGGGAAACAAATCAAGAAGAGCGTTAAGCATTGATGGCGAGCAATTCCACTTCAAATATTAAGGTAGAACCAGGTCTGATCAAACCCGCACCACTATTTCCATAGGCCAGATGGCTTGGGATAAAGAAACGGGTTTTCTCACCCACCACCATCAGCTGCACGCCTTCGGTCCAGCCTGGTATAACCTGATTCAATGGAAATGCGATGGACTCACCACGGTTCACTGAACTATCAAATACACTGCCATCTAACAAGGTGCCATGGTAATGCACTGTTACATTATCACGGGCGCTAGGGTGTTCAATACCTGTACCCGGCGTCAGTACTTTGTATTGCAGGCCAGATGCCGTGGCCTTAACCCCTTCTTCATGCAGGTTTTCCTGTAAAAACGCCAGTCCAGCATCAATATTACCTGCTGCCGCCTTTTTTCCCTTTTGTGAACGCCAAATAAAAAACAACACCAACACAACAACAGCAGCTATAAATAAAGGAGGCATAACAAATTCCGATTAAAAAATGTAGGCCGATTTTACCTGAGGGCTAATATCTTGGGAAGGTTGAAGCGAGC
>MAAA01025568.1_pt1 | contig 23088 bp, 20 predicted proteins | sample 1115971 | NCBI WGS metagenome assembly MAAA01 (sample SAMN04961123, study PRJNA320927) | seawater metagenome | isolation source: sample BD02T6 sea water enriched with oil for 6 days | place: USA:Gulf of Mexico | collected 2013-07-27 | reverse complement strand
GCGCACGTTCTTGTGAAATATGCAGCCAATACTAAGCGTCAATGTGTTCGTCAGTTAGTAATTCTATTATAGGCACAAAACGGGCCAACTATCTAATAGTTAGGCGTTATGCGCCCTACATTTAACGGAAGGACATTCTGCACGCTTATAGTGCTGCCTGCTAGTGCCTTTGCGCCATCCTTTGGTGCAAGAGTGACGGTGGTAACGCTGTGTTTGGTCTAAGCTTAAAAAGTCATTGATTGAGTGTTCTACCTTATGGATCCCAGTGAAAACAATAATACGGAAATAGCCCCTAAAAGGCGCTTGATGAATATCTATTGGTTATTGATGTTCTTCAGCCTGCTGCTATTTAGCACGTTTTTAACCTTTATTGTGTGGCAAAACATTCGGGTTGCCGAAGATGACTTTAAACAGTATGGCCACCAAGTTCACCAAAGTTTAGATCAAAGCTTTACCGTGAATGAAACAATACTGGATGGCTTTGCGGCCTTCTTAGCCGATGTGGGCATGCAAGACCCTAATCGCGCACGCTTTTATACTCGAATCATGATCGAGCGCTACAATCATCTTTATATGTTTCAGGCAGCACAGCGTGTTAAAGGTATAGATGTGCCTGAATTTGAAAAAGCACTTGAGCATACCTTGAGTGAACCTTTGAATGTGCGCCGTTTTGAATTTGGTACAGGCTTAACGCCAGCCGATGTTAATTCTACTCGTGACTATTACCCATTAGTATTTGTAGAGCCAACCTTTCAAGATGGATTAAACATTTTGGGGCTGGATATATCATCTATTCAATTTATTAAACAAGCCATGGATTATGCGCTGTCATCGGGTTTGGCCAACCTTAGTCAACCCATTGAATTAAGTGATGGCGAGGAAGCATTTGTAATGATAAAACCCAGTTTTTTACCTGGGCAAGAAGTGGCTGATCAATATGCTCTGCTGGTGGTGAAAACAACGGCTTTATTAACAACCCTACGCCCTAAAGATCAGGGGTATACGTTGAGGTTAGAATACCCGCAGCATGATCCTATTTTAAATTTAACGACTACCCGTGTTACTCCTTGGCAGGAAAGTCTATTTCCCTTATTGGTGCAAGACGCACATATTCGAGTAGGGGCGCAGGATATTCAGCTGACGCTAACACGCCAGTTAAGTTTTGAGCAGGTTAACTTATTCCTAATTACGATCCTATTCTTGGTAACGCTGATTATTAATGTATTACTGCACCTTTATATGCGCATTCAATTTGAAAGTGATGTGCTTAAGCAAGAAGCGAATCGTAAACTTTATCTGCAGGCCAATTATGATTACCTTACGGGGCTTTCTAATCGACACTTTTTTGAAGATCATTTTAAGCGTGCTGCCAGTCGTAGTAAGCGACTTAATAAAAGTATGTCGCTGTTGTACATAGATTTAAATGACTTTAAAATTATCAACGATTCCTTAGGGCATCAGATGGGCGATAATATTTTATCATTAGCGTCCTCTATTATTAGTGATGTTATTCGTGCCGATGATGTGGCCTGCCGATTTGGTGGGGATGAGTTTATTGTGTTGCTGGAAAATATTAAAGCTGCCGAAAACGTGAATCGAGTCGTAAAGAATCTGCATGAGACGTTTGCCGAAGTTAAAATGCTAGATGGTCAAAGTGTTAAGCTTTCGGCCAGTATTGGCAGTAGTTTGTACCCGGACGACGGTCAAGACTTAGCCGCGTTAATGAAAAATGCCGATCGGAAAATGTATGAGCAAAAGCGTCTTAAAAAAGTGGTGCCGTTACGCAGCAAACAAAAAAAAAGTGAGTAACGGGTTAATTTTAAACTCTTCCTTAAACCGTGCCATAAACCCCATTTCAGCTAGCACCTTTAGAGCCCATCTTTAAAGCCCACCAAGTCACCAGTGAATTGAGTGTGCTTTCTAAGCTGGCTGTTCACTAACAATTGCATGTTTAAATCGGTGCTGATTAGGCATTCGTGTGGACAGTAGCGGCGATTGCCTCCTGAATAATGGCGGTCGATGTTATCAATCTACATAATATTTTCATATGCAACGTGTTGCTAGAGATACTCTAGCGGCTAATGTTACGGTAGGAACAGATGATTCAGAAGCCATATTATGGTCTATCGAGCGACACAGCTAAGTCAGTCTAAAAAGTCAGGCACACGGGCACGTATATTAAAAGAAGCCATGACGCTCGTTTCGCAAGGGGGCTTCAGTGCGGCGGCCGTGGTGCCAGTGGCGAAACGCAGTGGCATTGCCACGGGCACAATCTATAGGCATTTTCCATCCAAGGCGGAGTTGGTGGCCGAAGTTTTTCGTTTTGCTACTGAACACGAACTGGCTGCAGTGATACAAGCCATGCAAGTGGGTGGCAGTGTCAGTGAACGGCTAACCAGCGCCGTGGAAACCTTCTCTATCCGTGCCTTAAAAGCCCCTAGGTTAGCCTATGCACTCATTGCTGAACCGGTGGATCCGTTAGTTGAGAAAGAGCGTTTAAGCTATCGTTTTGCCTACGCAGAAGCATTTGAAGATTTAATTAACGAAGGGGTCGCGAATCACGAATTCGTTAATCATAATACCCCTATTACTGCGGCAGCGCTGGTGGGTTTTTTGGCCGAAGTACTGGTGGGACCTTTGGCGCCTCAATCAACGTATGAAGAAAACGACCATGAACGCACAGTGGTGGTACCACAAGATTATCACGTGTTGTTAACGGAAATTAAGGCGCTGGCATTAAGGCTGGTAGGTAAAATAAACTAATATCATTTTATTGTATTGATAATTAAGAGACGAATATTCTTTCGGTTTTTTTCATGGCTCTAGTGCTGAATAAATGCTAAAAACTTCAATTTATTCATAAGCGTTATGCAAGCCTTTTCTGCAAATAAGGCCATATTAATTAGGCGGTTATTTTCTAGCCGAATTGTTAGTGGCTTAGATATGACGCACCCTGTGGGCGTTTGTCATCACTCCTTCCACAAAGTTATGCACAGTTTCTGGGGACAACCAATGCCCCCTTTAGTAAGTTTAAATAATCGTTTGAAATTCAAGCTAAATATCTGAAAACTAATGTTTTTTTCATATCTGTAAGGGTTATGTAAAAGATTTAGCGGTGATTAAGCTTGGGTATTAATGACTTGTGATACTGGTTATCCTCCTGTTTATCCACAGGCTTTTCCACGCACTATACCTGGGTGTGGGTAAAGTTGGCCAATATGTACCAATATTGTGCACCTTGTGACCAATAGCAATATTCAACACTGAATTATAATTCAATCCTTGGGGGCTTTACTTTTAGACTCCTAAAAGGCGTTTAGGCGCTGCATTCTCATAAAAACAACTGAAAGGTACGGCTATGATAAAAATAATAAAAAGCCTGACTCTAGTATGCTTGGCAACGTTTGCCATGCAAAGTCATGCTTGGTTTTGGGACTCTTGGTTTAAATCAACTTACACAGAAACAAAATATCCTATCGTTTTGGCCCATGGTTTATTGGGCTGGGATACGATGCTGGGTATGGACTATTACTATAAAATTCCTGCCGAATTACGTAAAGATGGCGCCACTGTATATCAAACTCAGGTAAGCGCTGTGCATTACACCGAAGTTCGGGGTGAGCAACTGATAGAGCAAATTGAGAATATATTAGCGGTTGATGGTGCACAAAAAGTAAACTTAATTGGCCACAGTCATGGAGGTCCTACCATTCGCTATGTGGCATCAATGCGCCCTGATTTGGTGGCATCAGTCACAACGATTGCAGGCGTGAATAAAGGCTCACCTGTGGCGGACTTGTTGCGTAAAATTCCGGAAGGTTCTGTACTTGAGGGCGTTGCATTTGCGGCGGTTGAAGCATTGGGTAGCATAATAGACTTTTTGTCGGTGGGTGGTAATCCTCAGGATGCGTTAGGCGCTATTTCATCGTTAACCACGGAAGGTGCCTTGGCTTTTAATGCTCAGCACCCACAAGGTATTCCGCTAACGGCCTGTGGTGAAGGGGATTATGTGGTTAATGGTATTCGCTATTACTCGTGGAGTGGTGGCAGTACAGTGACTAATGTCTTAGATATAACGGATGCATTACTGGGTGTTACTGGGCTGGTCTTTAAAGGTGTGAAAAATGATGGCTTAGTTGGTACGTGTGACAGTCACTTAGGGCAAGTAATTAGGGACGACTACCGCATGAATCACTTGGATGAAGTGAATTTATTGCTGGGTTTGCATCACCTGTTTGAAACAGATCCCATCACAACATTTCGTAATCATGCTAACCGTTTAAAGAAAGCCGGTTTGTAACTCTTTATTTAAGTGTGTATTTCAACCATCAATAGCTTAAGCTATTGATGGTTTTTATGTTCAGGATGAACGGTATAGCGCGGTGGCAGGGATGCCAAGGAGCGCATATGTTCAGGATGAACGGTATAGCGCGGTGGCAAGGATGGCAAGGAGCGAATATGTTCAGGATGAACGGTTAGGGTTTTTGCTCCAGGCAACCCGAAGTAATTACATCCATGTAAGCAATAGCGCGGTGGCAGGGATGCCAAAGAGCGCATATGTTCAGGATGAACGATGGTGCCTGAACTTTCATTTTTTGGTTAATTATATGCGTGTTATAGTCATTTTTTTGCTGTCTGTGTCAGCTTTAGGTGCTTGGTATTTAATACCTGAGCAATCATTACTTGCCAATAATACCCATAGTACTGGTGGGCCGCAGGAGCTTGGGAGTATTAATGCTGATAAAAACATCAAGGCTGCCCAGAATTCAATAAACATAGATTTAGAAAAAACGTCTTTAAAAGGCACTGACATTGATGGTTTGTACCCTGTTGATGAACAGGGCAATTTAATGTTCAGTAAAAGCATTAAATATCGCTTTGAATATTTCCTATCAACAATAGGGGAGTTTCCATTAGAGCAGGTATTACAAATGGTTCGCGATGATATAGAACTAAATCTTTCCGATCCTGCCAAAAAGCAAGCACTCTCCTTATTTGAAGATTACATCGCGTATAAATACGCATTATCTGAATTAGAAGGATCTTTTGTAGCCAGTGAAAGTTACGAAATCCGAGATACCCAACAGTTACGATTTCAATTGCAGCAGCTAAGAGATAAACGCCGTGAGTATTTATCCAACGATGCGGTAGATGCCTTTTTTGGTTTTGATGAACTCTATGACGATTATGTATTAACCAGTCTTGAGATCAAACAAAGTCATCAGTTAAGTGCCTTGGAAAAAGAACAGCAGTTAAAATCATTACACTTAAGTTTACCCAGTGAAGTGCAAGAGATGCGTGATGAAACCACACGCATAAGTCATGTATTTCAATTAACACAAGAAATGAAAGCAGAAGGAGCAAATCAGCAGGATATTTTTGATTACAATAGCCAGCAATTTGGACAGCAAGCCGCAGAGCGTTTAAAGGTCTTAGATGAACACCGACAAGCCTGGCAACAAAAAGTGCAGGCTTACTTAATTAATAAACAGGAAGTGTTAGACCAAGAGGACTTAAGTGAGACTCAGAAAAATGAAAAAATTGAGCAACTTAAAAATAGCCAGTTTAGCCATAAAGAAAAAAATCGCTTACCGGCTTTTGAAATTATGCTGAAAGATTAGCGCCCTTAAGAATACTTTTAAGTTCATCAAAAATCACTGGGTTACTAATCAGTAAGTTTTCTGAGTATAGCTCTACAGGTTCTCCCTTAGGTACATCCACGAAATGTCCACATTTAGCGCCCGCTTCCCGAGCAATCAATATTGCCGCGGCACTATCCCAAACACTGACGGTCTCGTAATACGCATCCAGCCGTCCCATGGCCACCCAACAAATATCTAGAGCGGCACTGCCAATGCGACGAACATCGGCACAGTTAGATAAAATGGCTTCTAGGCTACTCATTAATTGAGGTAATTTTCCTTTTTTATCATAGGGGAAACCCGTAGCCACCAGTGCTTTGTTCAATTGTGTTTTATCGCTGCATCGAATGGGTTGATCATTTAACCAAGCTCCTTGATCGCGAATAGCGGTAAACATTTCTGCTTGAAATGGACAATATACTACGGCTACCTGAACTTGGCCTTTAATGCAGTACGCGATGCTAATAGCCACCTGTTGGTGGTAGTGGGCATAATTGACGGTGCCGTCTATGGGATCAATAATCCATAACGGCGTGTCACTGTATTCAATGGATGATAAATCAGGGCTGGACTCTTCAGACAAAATTTGGTGCTCGGGGTATATCTTCTTAATAGCATCTATAATTAATTGATCGCTGGCAAGGTCGGCATCAGTGACTAACTCTATGTGTTGCTTGTAAGACGTTTTTAACTGTCGGCTTGCGCGCATTTGTACAATTAAGTCGCCTGCTTGTTCAGCCACTTGGGTGGTGAAATCCAAAATAGATTCAAGATTAGCCATTGAAGTATCTTATTGTAATTTAATATGAAAACGCAGATATTAACGTAAAAGTGATTGTACGGTTTCATTGCCATTAATGTACAGAGAATAAAACGTTTCTTTTTCAATCGGGCGGCTGAAGTAGTAGCCTTGATACGAATCGCACCCTTGCTCCTTTAATATATTAAGCTGAGGTTTTGTCTCTATACCCTCAGCCAGTACTTTAAGGTTGAGATTTTTTGCCATGGCAATTATGGCTTTGACCATAGCTACATCTTCTTGATTATTCTCAAGGTTAAGCACAAAAGCCCTATCAATTTTAAGCTTATTAATAGGCAAGTATCTAAGGTAACTTAGACTTGAGTAACCTGTTCCAAAATCATCAATAGCAAAAAATATTCCCAGTTCACAAATCTCGCTTAACAGCGGTTGGACAAAATCGATATTCTCCATTAATAACGTTTCGGTAATCTCAAGTTCTAACGTATTGGGTAATATATTATATTGCTGCAAAAAATTGGCCATTTTTTGTGGGAAATCTTCCGTAATTTGTAACGCTGAAACATTAACGGCCATAGTCATGTCAGGTTTTATTTTTTGCCAACGAGATAGCTGTCCTAATGATTGATGAATGATCCAATCACCTAAATCATGAATGAAACCGGTTTCTTCAGCGATAGGAATAAACTCAGCAGGGCTAATAAAGCCTAAAGTTGGGTGTTTCCAACGAAGTAACGCTTCGGCGCCAATAACTAAACCGGTATTAATATCTATTTGCGGCTGGAAATATACCTCAAATTGTTTGTTTTCTAGGCCTGGAATAAAACCGTGCTCAATGTTAATTCGGTGCTGCACAAGTTCACCCATTTTTTTTGTAAAAAACTGGTAACCATCCCCTCCCTTATTTTTTATTTGGTACATGGCCGTATCAGCATAACGCCATAATACATGGCTGTGGATGCTGTCATTGGGGCATAAACTAATGCCTATAGAACAACTGGTACGAAGTTGATAGGCATCAATATTAAAAGGCTTACGTAACGCTTTATTTACCTGTTGAGCAAGTTGGGCAACCTCATCTGAATTTTCATTAAAGCGAACCAATATGACAAATTCATCCCCACCCATACGTGCTAAAAAATACTCTTCAGGGATTAAACTTTGTAATCGTGAAGCGACTTTTCTAAGTAATCGGTCACCTAATTGATGGCCTAGGGAATCGTTAATGTTTTTAAATCGGTCTAAGTCAATGAATAACATGGCAAACTGTTCATGTTTTCGATTACAATCATCCACCGCATTAACGAGTTCATCGTTAAATTTGTAGCGGTTGTACAGCTCAGTAAGAGGGTCTTGTATGGCTAAGTACTCTATTTGTTGGCGCACTAATTCTCGTTCGGTAATGTCTAGCATAACCCCTTCAATGAAATGCTCATCAAGGCCATCTTGAAAACAACGACCTCTGTCTAGAACCCATTTTTGCTCACCGTTTAGGGCGGTGATTCGATAAATTAATTCAAACGGTTTTTGTGAGAAATGTGCAGAATGACTAAGACGCAGGTACTCTTCCTTGTCTTCAGGGTCAATTAAATCAAACGGGGTTATATTGTTGCTTAAGAAGTGCTCTGGTGCATATCCCAATAGCTGCAAGGAGCCAGGGCTCACGTAATCAAGTGTTTTATCTTCTAACCTTAGGCGGTAAACTAAACCCGGTAAGTTACTAATAAGACGCTTAAAATCGTTATCCTGCTGTTGATGTTTTTTTGTTAATAGCTGCTGCTGTTTGGATATGTTTTTTTGTTGTAATGATAATAAATAAAATAAAATAAAAAATATTAATAGACCGAGTGTAAGCGCCATTAATAAAAATCCGCTGTGTTTTATCCAATACTCAAAAAAACGTTGTGAATGTAAACTTGCTATAAAGTACACCTTTAGACTTGGGTAATAAAATACACAGGCGCTCACGGCTTCTTGTTGTAACCCTCTTAAATTAATCAAACAGTGATTGCCCTGACTTAGGCTGACGTTAAATTTTTTAATAATAGGGCCATAAGAAAGCTGGGTAAGGTTCTTAAGGCTAGAGGCTTCGACTCGGCCGTTTGTGTTAATGACACTGAAGTAAAGTTGCGGGTCGAAATTTTGGCTAAAAGATTGCAGGTATGTATCTTTAATCTGACGTTCTTGTAAATTTTGGGCAGGCCAGTGATGTTCAAACTGATAGGCACTGGTCTGAGTCTTAAATTCCAAACGAGAAAAGGCTTCCCGGTGCTTGGTTTCAAAGTCGTTATACAGCAGCAAACCCACAATAACCAACCACGTGCTGGCCATTATTGAAAAAATTGCAAAGCGGGAATGGTCTAGTAATAAAGTCTTAATCACTATCCTGCTCAGTTAATGAGGCGTTAAATAATCAGTATAGACAGTAATTGGTGGATGAGCTGAAAATGCAGGGGTGAATGTAGGGTAAAAAGCCGCTCTCTAGGCCGTTGTTATTAGGTGAGTTTTCACCTATTCCAACTAGATTGCATAAGGGGGCGGCAATCAGCCATTTTCTAGTGTAATCAAGGCTGTGAGTCTAAAATTCCTTCATATAAGCTTACCAAGCGAAATTCATCAAATTCATCAAGGTCGGGCACAGTGAAAGAATCAATTTTATCAAGGGGTTGATAACACGGGTGCTGAAAGTCTTTAATTCGTGAATCAGCCAGCAACACCTTTGGCGCGTATTCAAAAAAAGTATCTAAAAAACTTAAATTCTCACGATCATATAAAACATCAGCGGCAATCAGTACATCAATATCCTCATCGGTTATGGCGAATAAGTCATCACTCAGCGTTAAGGTTACTTGGTTAAGTTGTGCGTTTTGCTGGCAACTTTTAAGGGCGTCTGGATCTATGTCACACGCAATTACTTCGCGGGCGCCGGCTTTCATGGCCGCGATGGCCACCACCCCCGAACCCGATCCAAAATCCAATATTTTTTTACCCGCCACCCATTCAGGGTGATCCAATATGTAACGGGCCAGTACTTGGCCACTGGCCCAGCAAAAAGCCCAATAGGCGGTGTGCGACCAAATACGGCGCACTTCATCAAGGTTAAATGGCCTAACCATTGTACTTGGGTCTATTAAGTACAGCGGAATTTCAGGGCATTGAGGCATTTTCTGAATACTCACAAAGGCATCGCTCAGCATGTTTTTTATAAGAGTATCTAACATTACATTGTGTGAGGGAGTATGTTTCATAGATTAAAAATATCTTGCTGTGGATCGATAAGATCGTGAAAACGTTTTTGTAAGAAATACAAAATACCATCGGCCACGGGGCCAATTTGCTTGTCTATATAATGTTGGTAATCCAGCGGGCTTTGAACGTTTTCAATAGGTTCAGGTCCAGCTAAGGTCATTACATATTCAATCCAGCCCCCATGACGATACTGGCTTGTTTGGTTTTGCTGCAGGTAATACTCTTCGGCTTTGCGTGCCGCTTGAATCTGTGGAGGAACATTTTTTACATATTCATCCAGTTTTCTACGAATACGTTTACGATACACTAACTGATGATCACGTTTACCCTGTTTAACCTCGTCAATAATGCTTAACAAATAATTTTCGTAGGGTTGTTTTTTAAATATTAAAAGGTAAAGGTGAGTTTGTATTTCTTTAGACAAAGAGGTCCAGTCGCTGCGTACCGCCTCCAACCCTTTAAAAATAAGTTCATCGTCACTGGTAATGCCGGCGTATCGTTTTTTACTGCCTAATTCGCTGCCCCGTATAGTGGGCATGAGGAAGTGCTGATAGTGGCGCTCAAACTCAATTTCTAAACAACTTTCAATATTAAAATCGCGCATCAGTCGTTCTTGCCAGTAGTCATTGAGTTTAGCTTGTAAAGTAATGCCCACTTCTAGCGCTTGACTAGGCGTATGGTCTTTTATTAGGTGAACAAAGACGGAGTCGGTATCGCCGTATATGACGTTATAACCTTGTTGTTCAATCCAGACGGCGGTATCTTGTATTATTTGATGGCCACGTTCGGTTATAGAGCTGGCCAAGCGTGCATCAAAGAAACGGCACCCTTTGCTGCCTAAAATACCATAAAAACTATTCATAATTATTTTAATAGCCTGGGATACGATGCTGTCTTTATTCTTTTTGGCGATTTCACGCTCGCGCCATAGTTGAGTAATAATGTCCGGTAAAAAATGGGTTTCACGGTGAAATTGTGCCCCATGAAAACCTTCAATGGCCTGCTTGTTTTTGGGCAAAAGCCCTTCTATTAAACCCAGTGGGTCAATCTTAAAGGTACGTATAATACTGGGATATAGGCTTTTGAAATCCAGCACAATCACGTCTTTATATATTCCAGGCTGACTTTCCATAACAAATCCGCCGGGTGCATTAAAATCATCAAAACCCTCCCCCATATTAGGGGCGACGTAACCGGCACGGTGTAGTTTGGGCAAATATAAATATTCAAAGGCGGCAACCGACCCGCCAATTCTATCAAGCGTGTGACCCGTAAGGCGGCTGCGCTGAATTAAGTAATTTAAAATTTGTGTATGTTCAAAAATATCCAATACCAGTTGGCAATCTTGTACATTGTATTTTGCTAACGCAATTTTATCATGTTCAAACATGTGGCCGATGGCTTGGCCGCGGTTATCCACTGCCTCGGCTTCTATTTTTTTTCCTTGCCCTAATAAAGCACGACTAACAAATTCCAATGAAAAACTGTCAAAGTGATAGGTTGCCGCTTTTAAAGCATCTATGCCATCAACGATGACGCGGCCGTTAATATCGGTAAATATTTTGTTATTTTGTCCATCTCGCAAGCGTACTTTTTGGCGTTGCCTGCCCCAGTTAAAGGGCACACCTTGCTCTCGATAAACCCGCTCTAATACGCGAAAGTCAAAACCCACCACATTCCAACCAATTAAAACGTCTGGGTCGTAGTGTTGAATCCAATCATTGGCGGCATTTAATAAATCGTTTAGTTCAGTGAATAACGTTAACCACATAGGGCTGGGTAAGCTGGGTTTGCCTAGCATAAATACCTGTTTTACCTGTTCCCCATTAAATTGCCCCACAAACCCAATGCTAAATAAGGCTTCGTTAGTGGTGGCGGTAGGCATTGAGGTTTCTATGTCCACTGACAATAATTTTAAATTAGGGTGGTACTGGCAGGGTTTAATCTTAGGATTTATGAGCGGGGTTACTAAATCCGGGTTTGGGTTATTGCCTATAGCCACCGAACCAAAGATAAACCGTTCCATGGTGAATCGTTCGGTGGGTTTGATATCGGCTTCCCACAACGTGATATCTTGGCCTTGGCAGTATTCCTTTAAACGTTGCAGTGCTTTGTATGAACGCACATACACAGCTTGAGCCGGTTGCTGGTTAAAATGTTTAAGTGCCACTTCGGCGGTGCGTACTTCGGGCCAGCTGGGCAGGTATTGCACTTGGTCACAGGGGCAAAATGCCACGGCTTCCTGATGCTCAAACTGCAAACATTTGGGGCCATCATTGGTGGTGACCCAGTATTCCAGCAAAAGACGGGAACCGACGTCGCGCCAAGCCCTACTGAGAATGAAACCCTGTAACGGAGTTGTTGTAATTATGTTGACCTTTTATTTGTTTAGGCTTAGCTAAAGATATACATCCATTTGCCAGGAGGCTAACGCATGTCTATGAGTCCAAGGATCTCTCAGGACCCCATGTATCAATTATTACGTGTCGAGGATATCACCCAGTTTAACAAGCTTAAGGCCCAAGGAAAAACCTGTGATCTTACTGGGTGTGACTTTAGAGGCTTAGATTTACGTGAAATGGATGTGCGTGGGTTGGATCTTAGCAATGCTTACTTTAGGGGCGCTGATCTAAGAAGCATAGATTTTAGGGGGGCCAAGTTAATGGGGGCCAGTCTTGCGGATGCAAAAATTAGTGGCTGTTTCTTCCCTGATAACCTCTGTGCACCAGAGATACTGATGTCCGTTGAGCAGGGTACCCGTTTGCGCCAACTTGTTACTGATTCATAATATGGCATTAGACTTTTAAGGTCATACCTAATACTTTAAACAGGTTCGCAATATAATAATGTTTGATATGTTAAAAAGGCTGTATTCGAGCAAGGTGTAACAAATATGTTTTTTTTAGGTAAGGTTCCTGAATCTGTAGAGAAACTGCTAGAGCGCCTGCAAATCTTGAGTGAAAGATTAATGGAAGACTTTGCAGGGGAGCATGTCACCAATACGTTCACCGACAAAACGCAAATTTTAGATCTTTTTGCGGCTGAGCAGCTGGGCTGTATCCGTTCGGGTACGGTGACCATTGTAAGCAAGGGAGTAGAAGTTGCTTGCCTGGAAGCAGGAGATTTAGTGGGCGTGAGCCGAGTTTTTGGATTGCCCTACCCTGAGCTAAGAGTGGAAGAAGCGGTTGAAATAGACCTTATTCAGCGTGATGACTTCGTGCAGTTTGTCAATAATGATCCTATGCGTCAACATCGCTGGAGTAATTACTTACTAACTAACTCAGCTTTGTATCAGGAGGTATTAGCCCATTTTCATGTGCAAGTTCAAGTGCAAACCCCTAAGGGTTTTAAGCAGATATGCGAAGGGGAAGTGATCATTCGGGAAGGGGAGGTGGCCGATACGGTTTATCAGTTAATGTCGGGCAGTGCCGATGTCACGGTAAATAATGTGACGGTGGGGGAGGTCTTAAACGGTGAAATTTTTGGGGCCATGGCCGTATTCACCGGTGAAGAGCGTAATGCCACTGTGACGGCTCGCCAAGACTGCCAGCTATTGGCGATACCTAAAAATCAATTCGTAGACCTTATTCGCGCACAACCAGAAACGGCCATTACCTTATTGGATAATATGTCGCGGCGCGTTAAATCGCTAAATGAACAAGTAATTAGGCAAAGTTCGCGCATTGCTTAAATTAGATGAGAATCATTCTTGACTTAGTTAATGAGAATGATTATTATTTTTGTTGTCGCCATGTGAACCGCAGCAAGTAGCTCACACGGCACACTCTCTCTCATCAAGCTAATCACTTGTTTGGCCACCCCGGTTTCCGGCGTGGCCTTTTTTATGCCCAGAGATGGGCGGTATAGCGCGGTGGCAGGGATGCCAAGGAGCGTATATGCCCAGGGGAACTAGTACTATCCAATTAAGAAACCCAGGGTACTTATATTCAAGTAAGCAATAGCGCGGTGGCAGGGATGCCAAGGAGCGTATATGCCCAGGGGAACTAGTACTATCCAATTAAGAAACCCAGGGTACTTATATTCAAGTAAGCAATAGCGCGGTGGCAGGGACAATTTTTTGCTCTCGGCAATTGCTCCCTGCATTGTTCTATCAAGTACATCCATGTACTAGCATGCAAAATCTGCATTTCCCACATCCATGTGGGTCGTATCCTAGAAATGCACAACTACAGGATGTAGTTGGTAGAGCGACGCAGGAGCCAAAGCCGAGGACGCAATTTCTAGGGTCCCAATTTGTTCCATAACCTAATTTCGGATTTAAAGTTTAAAGCTCAAGACACGTGGCTTAGGGTTTGAAAACAGAACACACACTAAGGTCCCAATTAACCCCTCAAGCCATGTTTGAATTTACACAACCCCCTCCCCAGTTCACGAATCCCGCCAATGCCCATTGACTTCAAACCGTCACAATTGTGCAATACCCTAATAGGTCACCTTACTCTGGGATACAACCGTGAAACAGCTTTCTGCTCTCTTGTTATTTATCATGATTCAACCTGCTTTTGGCGGGTCAGTTCAGCAATTAAAGCCGGCTGAACTCACACAGTTGTCACAACAGTATGAGGTACCTTCTAAGGTTCTGAGCGACTTTGTGGGCAGTTATAATTTCAAATGTCCCAGTGAAATTACCCCAGGGCAACTTAAAACGTTACTGAACCGTCTAGATGACGATACCGAGCTTAGCGTGATGGTAGAAAGCAATCGTTTACAGTGGCGTGACATTTACGTGGAAGCGCGCGGCATGATTGCTTGCTTAACACCAGGCGAGATTTCCAGAGGATATTAATTTGCTTTTAATTGAGCTGCTGAACTAGTATGTAACTCCCTTAAATTTAGACTTTTATAACCATGCATAAAATACTCACCCTCATTAGCCTATGGCTGCTAAGTACCGTTAGTCATGGTTACACTTTAGAATTTACACAGCCTCAGTTACAAGAAAAAATCAGTGCCATTATGCCGGTCACTAAAAAAACCATGCTGGCCACAGTGGTGGTCGATAACGCCATATTAAACTTAGTGCAGGGGTCTAATAAGTTAGCATTGTCGGCTAATATTCAGGCTAATGCGTTGGCGGGTTTAAGCGCATCGGGTTCACTAAAAGTTCAAGGCACACTTAAATATAACGCTAAGGAAGGGGCCTTTTATTTCAACAATCCTGAAATTATTGAATTGAATATTAAGGAAATACCCCCAAAGTTTCATGAGCAGGTAAAAAAAATGGCGCAAGGCGCGCTGGCCAAGAGTCTTTCTAGGTATCCCGTGTACAAATTAAAAGATGACAACATGAAACAACAGCTTGCGAGAACCATGTTGAAGTCCATGGAAGTTAAAGATCAAATATTAGTGGTAACGCTTGGGTTATTTTAACGAATAGAGGTTCGCCACGGCACTGAATCACACGGCTGACATTGATGCTGAATGTTCATGGAATATACAAGTCGATCAACACGCTAAACAGCGTAGTAATAAACGTGTCCAACATTAAGCCCAGTAAAAATGTGGGGTTGGGGTCGCACTAAAAATTAATTCAGTTTCAAAGGTATCACTTAGGCGTGTGGCTGTTAATACCTCGTTAATGGTACCTTGTTTTACTAAGGCGCCTTCTTTTAACAAAATACCGTGGCTGCAAAAGCGCAGCGCTAAATTAATGTCATGCAGCACCATCACAATACAGGTGCCTTGCTCTTGCAGCGTCTTAAGTAATTTAAAAAGTTTTACTTGATGGGCAATGTCTAGCCCAGATAAGGGCTCATCCAGCAGTAAAATAGAGTTGCCAAAACCATTGGGCAGTATTTGTAAACAACTGCGTGCCAAATTGCAACGTTGCTTTTCACCACCGGATAATTGCGCATAACTTTGGTGTTTTAAATGCTGTAAATCAAACCAGTTTAGTACTTGCTCTAATTGTGTTTTTTCAAAACTCTTGCCCCATGGGTAAGCCGCCATGGTAATGATTTCTTCGCAGCTAAAACTAATGTCATCATTATGTTGCTGACTTAAATAGGCCCGTCTTTGTGCTAAGTCCATTGCGGGCATATCTTCCATGGGTTGGCCCTGAACTTCTATGCCGCCGGTGCAAGGTTGATTAATGCCGGCTAAAAGATTCATTAAGGTGGATTTACCCGCGCCGTTAGGGCCCAGAATAGTCCACATCTCACCCGGTTTAAGGGATAAATCCAAAGGCTCAAGTAATGTCTTACCCTGGGCTTGATAGCTAATGTGTTTGGCTTCAATCATGAATAAAGGGCTTAAGCCCAGCCTCGCTTTTGTACGGCATTTAACAACACGATAAATAAAGGTCCGCCGGCAATGGCTAAAATTAGGCTCAGTGGAATTTGCGCGGGGGCCACTAAGGTTTGTGCTAACCAATCGGCCAGTAGCAATAAACTGCCCCCCAGTAACATGGACAGTGGCAATACTTTTTTATTATCCATGCCCACAAAATAGCGCACTGCGTGGGGCACCAATAAACCAATGAAGGCAATCAATCCACAAAAGGCCACGGCTAATCCCACCATGACACTAATGAGTATGACCAGATGGGCGTTAAGGCGTCGAGTATTAACCCCTAACTGTTTGGCGTTGTGCTCTCCCAATAACCAGATGTTTAATTGGCCCAGATAGCGGGGCACAATGAGGCAAATAACCAATACCCCTGCCATTAATATAAATAACTCAGTAAAGTGAATGGCGCTTAAATTACCCAAACTCCAAAAACTAATACTACGCATGATTTGGTCGCTAGATAGATACGTTAGCATGCCAAGGCTAGCGGTGGCGGTAAAGTTAAGTGCCACCCCAACCAAGATAAATTGGCTTACTTGTTGGCCAATTAAGTGACGGCCTACCCACAATAAAATGAGTACCGCGCCGCCTGCCCCCAAACAGGCCGCCAATGGCAAGAACCAAATAGAAACTTGAAAAAATATGGCCAGAGCAGCCCCGAGTGCCGCGCCACTTGATACGCCAATGACGCCAGGCTCAGCCAAGGGGTTACGAAATAAACCTTGAATTAATACCCCGCTGGCAGCCAGCAACGAGCCAATACAAAAGCCCCCTAAGGCTCGTGGAACACGGATGTTGATCAGTATTTGTCGCCATGGGTGCTGGCTATCAAAAAGCACTTCTATGGGTAATAAGCTGGGGGCCATTAATATATTGCAGGCTATTACCAAAAGGCTAAAGACGATAGCGATGATGAATAGACGACGATACTTGTCCATATGAAGCGGGTATCCCGTGAAAGAGGCGAATAATGGCGGCATGATGGGCCAAGGTCGCATTGAAAGCAATTGCAATGTGCTTGCTCCTTTGGTTTTTAGATCTCTGGTCTATACTCAAAAAAGGTCTACGGGGTATGAGCCAATATGTTTTTTAATGCTAGCAGCCAAAGAGAGCTTAAGGCCTTACGGGAGGAGAACGAGGCCTTAAAGGCGAAGGTGGAAAAAGATGCCATGTCCCTTGAGTTACTCAAGGGCGTAAGGGAGGTCGCTGATCATCAACTTAAATATGCAATTGCCTCTAGCGAAGATCAACAGCGCCTGTACAAACTGTACGTCAATGGCGCTCATACACTGGATACTATTTGCAATTCGGTGGCGCTGAGTTCAGGTAAGTTAAATCAGCAACATCAAACGTTAAGTGAATCAGTGAGCAGCTTTGATCAGATTCATGTGTTGCTTAGTCATATCGCCACTAGCCTTGCTCATATAGATAAGCGTACTCAGGATGCCTGTGTGGCAGTAGAGGCTTTATCGGTGCATGGGGATGAAATTGTAGGTTTTGTCAGTCAGATACAAACCATCAGCGAGCAAACTAATTTACTGGCTCTTAATGCGGCAATTGAAGCGGCTAGGGCTGGTGAGCAGGGTAGGGGTTTTGCTGTGGTGGCCGATGAAGTAAGAGCCTTAGCCAATAAAAGTGCCGAGGCTAGCAGCGAAATTACTAAGTTGGTGGCGGCCATTACCTCACAAACCTCTCAAGTGAGTGGGCAGATTAATGACATGGGCAGCTCAACGAAGTCCTTGTCTGAGCAAACCGGTGCGGTTAAAACCATCATTGCCGATATCACCGATGTTTCTAAAAATATGTTCAGGGTGATACAAGGGTCTTCCCATACCAGCTTTTTACAAACGGTCAAGCTGGATCATGTGGTTTGGAAAGCACAAATTTATCGTGGAATTTGGGGCATATTAGATAAAGGAGATACGGGCCATGCATGTGATCATAGTGTCTGTCGTTTAGGTGCTTGGTATTACGAAGGCGCAGGCAAAAGCTATGTGCATCTATCAAGCTTTAAAGCCTTGGAGGCCCCTCATATAGAGTTACATAATTTAGGGCTGCAAGCGTTGATATTCCATAAAGAGAAAGACGATTTGGCTGCGTTTAACTGCCTTGAAAAAATGGAAATTGCCAGCGATCAGCTTATTAGTGGCTTAAGTGAGCTTGAACTTCAATTACTAGAATTAGATGAAACCGAGACCAGCAAGACTACTGGCTCGGATGTGGATTTATTTTAAAAGGACAAAAATGGCCCTGTCTCTATACCTCTAGCAACTTATTTCTCCAGCGTGTGTCTCTGCGTACACGGTTAAACATTAACATGATGCTTAATCCCACCAATAAATTGGCCATGGCGCAGCCCCAGAATAAACCGGTTAACCCCCAGTAATGATTCCCCAACCATGCCAATGGTAGATAAAAAACAAATAAACGCACCGTATTAATCATTAACGAGATTCGCGGTTTATGCAGCGAATTTATGGTGGCCGTGCTCACTAAGCAAAAACCTAGACCAAAGTAACTGATGGGCAAAATATATATAAACGTTTTAATAATAGACTGAACATGGACGTCGTTACTAAATAACATGCTAATGGGTGACGCTAGCAGCACCATGAGCCCATAGACCAGCAGTTGCCATACCATGATAAATTGCATGCTTTTTACCAGTGCATCTTCAATTCGCTGGTGTTCTCCAGCGCCGTGATTTTGTCCAATAAAAGGCGGAAGGCTTGCTGTAAAGGCCATCACCACAATAAGGGCTAAGGGCTCTAAACGACTGCCAACACCATAGGCGGCTACAGCGGTATCGCCGTATGTTGCCACCCAAGCCACAAGCATACCGTTTACAAGCGGACCTAACATATTGGTGAAGGCAGCAGGCAAGCCCAACGAAACCAGCTTTTTCCAGCTGTTAAAAAAGGCTTTGGATATGTGAAATGAAATTAATTGATTACGAATAACAAAATGCATGATTAATATCAGCGCTAGCATCCAAGAAATCAAAGTAGCGATGGCCGCCCCCTTAATACCTAGCTCGGGGAAAGGCCCCCAACCGAAGATTAAAATAGGATCAAGCACGCCATTTATTAAGGCACTGAAAAGCATCACTAGGCTGGGTAACTTGGTATTGCCGGTGGCACGTACGCTGGAGTTCACCACAATAAGTACAATAAGCAACACACTGCCGGCAAACCACCAATCCATGTAGTCTTTAATAAACGGTAAAAGCTCAGAGCTTGCGCCTAATAAGCTAAAAATGGACTCTTGAAAGGTCAACCCTATGATCATGATTACAAGGGCCGTTAATAGCGATAAGTAAAAGCTGCTACTTATCCACAGCTTTGTGAGTTGTTGGTCCTTTTGCCCCAAAGCTCTTGCCACGACAGCACCGGTAGCGATGCTTAAACCTATGCCAATATTAATGACCAGCATCGTAATTGGAAACGTAAAGCTAATGGCCGCTAGAGGCTGCGTACCTAGCAGGCTGATAAAATAAGTATCCACAAGGTTAAATAAAAACATCGCCATTATGCCCAGCACCATAGGTGCTGTGAGGCGGTAAAGCCAAGGGGCAATGTCACCTTGTGTTAGGTCTTTGGCCATGAAAATGATCCGAATATATAAATTGGCGAAGATGGGCAGTGTAGACAAACTCATGCCACAAACCCAGTGCTTTACCTTTAAATCATGGAACAGTGAATTGTAGCTATACTATCAAATAGGTCTTTTGAGGCGTCTATTCATGCAAGGAGGCCTTTTAAAATGTGATTGGCTCGGAGCCTGAGTGAAAATAATTTTCTGTTGTTTATTCGTTTGGGGTATTTGGCCTGTTTGTCAGGCTCAAGAGTTGCGCATTGTGGCCGACAATTGGGCACCCATGACAGGAAAAAACCTGCAAAGTGGCGGCTTTAGTATTGATTTAACACGTCAGCTTCTGACTGAACTGGGTTACACGGTTACGTTAACGTTTATGGATTGGGATCAAATTGTAGGTACGATGGGGACAGATAATTATGATGTAATACCGGCTGTATGGTATACGGCCAAGCGAGGCAAGCGCATGCACTTTAGCCAAGCTTATGATCATAATAAACTGGTGTTTATATCCCGCCAGGCAGATGCCTTTCAGTACAGCGGGCCAACCAGTCTTGCCAATAAGACGCTTGGGTTAGTGAAGTCTTATGCTTATCCTGAATCGGTGTTACAGGCCAAGGGTGTAAACATAATTTTTGCTACGGATGCTAAGCAAAACTTACAAAAATTAGCCGGCGGAGCGTTGCATTTAACTCTAGGGGCTTACCTTGTTATGAAATTTGAAGCTACCCGCCATGTACATCCTGCTCATAAATTATTTTATGATACCGATCACCCGTTAAAAGATATTCCTTTACACATAGCGGTGAGTCGAAAGTTTAAGGGATATAAAAAGCTCATTACAGATATTAACAATGGGTTAACAACATTTAAGCAAGATGGGCGTTATCGGCAGCTTCAAAATCAACACGGATTAGATTGAACCGTTAAGCGTGCCTGTGAATAACCTTTATCCCCAGTATCTGTGGATAAGGTTGGGGGTAGACTCTGGGCAAATGGCTACAGGGGGCATGACAGGTTAAGCCACCTTAATTCGTGCAAATTTCAGCCTAGCGTTAAACAAATTCGTATAAATAAAATATCAACTATTTTGTGTCGTTTTTCGATTTAATTTTATAAAAAAATACCCCACTTAAAATTTAAGCAGGGCATCTCAAAACGCTAAATACTAGCGTCATTTATAAAGTGGCGAACACTTTTTCAGCGGCCTTCAATGTAAACTCAATGTCGGCCTCAGTTAAGGCTGCACAAATAAAACCGGTTTCATAAGATGATGGAGCCAAGTAAACCCCTTCGTCTAACAAACCATGAAAAAATTTGTTAAAACGTGCCTGATCACATTGTTCAACCTGTTCAAAGCGACTGATGTTTTTGTCCGCAGTGAAGAATATGCCAAACATGCTGCCCACTTGGTTGGTGGTAAAATCAATATTATGACTTTGCGCTAACGCCTCTAAGCCCTGACACAACATTTGTGCTTTTCTGGTTAACTCATCATAAAATCCAGGCTGACTAATGGCGTTTAACATGGCTTTACCCGCAGCCATGGCAATAGGGTTACCTGATAACGTACCTCCCTGATAGACAGGTCCTAAAGGCGCAATGTGATTCATAATCGCTTGCTTGCCACCAAAGGCACCTACGGGCATGCCGCCGCCAATTACTTTACCTAAGGTCGTCATGTCGGGTACTACGTTGTAAATTTCTTGTGCACCACCACGAGCTACACGAAAACCACACATGACTTCGTCAAAAATTAATACCACACCGTGCTCGTCACATACCTCACGTAAACCTTCTAAGAAACCGGGCTCAGGGGGAATGAAATTCATATTGCCGGCCAACGGTTCAACGATAATGCAGGCAATCTCGCTGCCGTGTTGTGCAAAGTATTCTTTTACACCCGCTAAATCATTGTAGGTAAGGGTAATGGTTAGATCGGCTAGTACAGTGGGAACACCAGGCGAGCTGGGAACACCTAACGTTAATGCGCCGGAACCGGCTTTTACCAATAATGAATCTGCATGGCCGTGGTAACAGCCTTCAAATTTCACCATTTTGTCGCGACCGGTGTAACCTCGCGCAAGACGAATGGCGCTCATGGTGGCTTCTGTACCAGAGTTCACCATGCGCACCATATCCATGCTCGGATAAATTTCACATACCTTTCCAGCCATCTCTACTTCAAGTTCGGTAGGTGCACCAAAACTTAAGCCATTTTCTAGTTGCTTTGATACCGCATCTAAAACAGGCTGTGCGCTGTGACCCAAAATAAGCGGCCCCCATGAGTTCACGTAATCCACGTAGCGATTACCATCTTCATCAAACAGGTAAGCGCCTTTTGCCTTCTTGAAAAAAATGGGTGTGCCGCCTACACCATTAAAAGCGCGTACCGGTGAATTAACGCCACCCGGAATACGTAGCTTGGCTTGTTCAAATAAAGACGCTGAACGAGAAATATCCATGAAACAATCCTAAAAACTAATTAATTAATGAAGAAGCTCTAAAACTAAAATGGTTTAACCACGGCCAATATCACGATGGCCACTAACATAAAAACAGGCACTTCATTGAGTACCCTAAAAAATTTGTGACTTTTACGGTTTGTATCATCGCTAAAGGCTTTAAGTAAATACCCACAATAGAAGTGAAAAATCACCAAAAACAGCACTAAGGCCAATTTGACCTGCATCCACCCCTGGCTTAAATAATAACTAGGGTTAAGGCTAATGAGCCAGCCTCCTAACAAAAGTACTGCAATCATGGAGGGGGTCATGATGCCCCGGTAGAGTTTACGCTCCATGATTTTAAAGCGCTCTTTGCTGGCTTTGTCGTGAGCATCTGCGTGATAGACAAATAAACGCGGTAAATAAAAAATAGCGGCAAACCAACAAATTACGGCGATGATATGAAACGCTTTAATCCACAGCATGGAAATCCTTTAAACGTGGTTTATTAATGATCACTTAAAGCGCACATTTTATCATGAATGTGCGCTTAAGATTAAATTCAATACATTAGTGGCCAGCGTTAGGCTGTTGATAGCGGTAGTGGTTATGGATTTCATCATGACTTATAACTCCCATTACCGAGCTTGCTAGGACGCCTTTTCCAGAATGAATACTTAAATACTCAACTTGCTGCTTGGCCATGAAATCTAATGCTTCTTGTAAATTGGCCTGCATGGAAATGCTGCCGCAGGTTTTGCGTTGTGCTGGAATGGCCAAAAGGTTAATGAGCATGTGTCCATCATGTTCCTCCTGCCATTGGTTTAGCAGGTCGTCATCTAGTAATAAAATAGCCACATCACTGGCCGAAATAACTGCGCTAATGGTCTTGTCGGTATCATAAATCACTAGCCATTTAGGGTTGGCCTTAAGTGTTAGCTGTAAGTCTGCAAGGCTTGAGAACTTTTTCACCATTTTAATATCTTTTTCACTGATGCTCAGCACACTATGTTGGCGCAGCATGTGTTCTACCGGGCTGGTGTCTACGGTTAAACCGCGCAATTGCAACAACCGTGGGAACAGCGCT
>MAAA01014224.1_pt1 | contig 23161 bp, 22 predicted proteins | sample 1115971 | NCBI WGS metagenome assembly MAAA01 (sample SAMN04961123, study PRJNA320927) | seawater metagenome | isolation source: sample BD02T6 sea water enriched with oil for 6 days | place: USA:Gulf of Mexico | collected 2013-07-27 | reverse complement strand
AGTGGACGATGCCCATAAGAAACTGGAAGGAGGCCTTGAACAGATTTACCATCCTGTTCGAAGACCGCTTGAAGGACTATATTTAAACTGGCAGTTACACAGAATGGTTTACAGCCTCGAGGCTGTAGCTCCAATTAATAATTAAGCACCTCCGATTTCAACTTCAAAATGCTCCATGCAGAGTAACCAAACACCGCGCTTGGTGTTTGATAGCCAAGTGATTTCGCGGCCGACTATTAAGTAATCTAGCGCTTCAACGACGCTCTAATCGACAACCTTGCTAACATCAGATCCCTCTAGAAAGTACAACCTCAATAATCCATTTAAATTTTCATTACAACCACGTTGCAACGATGAATACAAATCCTAGTGACACCTGGTGAGGATAGCTAAAGCTGTTATATTTAGCAGCACTTTGCTCAATTTCTCGCTTGATAGTGGTGTGATTATGTCCAATTCTTCGACCTATCTCCCGATAACTACACTCAAATAAAAGATGGCATATTACATAGCGTCTTATGATGTCAGATTCTTTTAGCGCATAGCGATTCCCTTTGTTGATGTTTAGCCTGCAAACACAACAAGATGGGGCGCTATGCCCTACCCTTCAGTAGTGCAACTTGAATTTAAATTCGGGCTTTTATCACACAGGTAGTACTTATATTATTAAGACTAGTGATAACTCCAGTCCAAACATAATTACAAACAACCATTGCATTTTGAAAGATCCATTTTCACCAAGGATAAAGTTATAATTTTAGCTTTAGAAACTCAATAAGCACCACTTAGATTTGAGACAATTTGAGTACTTCGGCCAAAACATATTGGGTTTTTAAAATTTCATCTTTAGTTAACGTAGGATGAACCAAGAACATTAAACTTGTTTCACCTAGCTCTTTTGCATTAGGTAAATTTTTTTCTGGTCTCCATGGCGTGTTATCAAATGCTTTTTCCAAGTACACCTCTGAACAACTACCTTGGAAGCAAGGTACTCCACGCTCTTTAATTGCATCGATAATTTTATCACGCGTCCAGCCTACAGCCAGCTTTTCAGGTTCTATAAATAAATAATGTTTATATTCAGCATGCTCACTATATTCAGGAACTTCAACCGTACGTACCACATCAAACTTTTTAGCGACTTTATCAATAGCATTACCATTTGATTGACGCTTAGCAGTCCATTCAGCCATACGCCTTAATTGAATTCGGCCTATTACTGCTTGCATTTCAGTCATACGCCAATTAGTACCAAAACTTTCATGTAGCCACCTAAAACCTGCAGGATGATCCTTCTTGTATACGGCTTCAAAACTTTTACCATGGTCTTTGTAAGCCCACATCTTTGACCACAAATTTTTATCATTCGTTGCCACCATACCGCCTTCACCACCGGTACTCATGATTTTATCCTGACAAAAACTCCAGCAGCCCACATTACCAATACTTCCAACAGGTCTGCCTTTATATTTTGCGCCATGAGCTTGGGCACAATCCTCTATAACATACAAATCATTTTTGGCCGCCAATGCCATAATTGCATCCATCTCTGCTGGCATTCCCGCCAAATGTACCACGATAATAGCTTTAGTTTTATCGGTTAATATCTGTTCAATTTTACTCGCTTCAATATTTTGTGAATTTAAATCCACATCTGAAAATACCGGCGTAGCACCTGCAGTAACAACCGAAGAAACCGATGCCAGAAATGTACGAGGCGTGACAATAACATCATCTCCGTGGCCGATATCTAAAGCTTTTAAAGCCAAGTCTAATGCCAATGTTCCATTAGCAACTGAAATTCCATATTCAGTACCGGAAAATCTAGCAAATTCTTTTTCAAATTCACGACACTCTTGCCCGGTCCAATAATTGACTTTATTGGAAAGAAGTACATCGCGTACAGCATTTGCTTCATCTTCAGAGAATGAGGGCCAAGGAGAGAAATTAGTATTCAGCATACGTTTACTTCTTTTGGGTTAAGTACATTAACTGCCGAAGCCACCCCTTCCGTATAGGAAGGCCATGACGAAAACTCAATGACTGGCATCAGTATTTTCCTATAATTTATTTAATTTGATTTTCGTACAAGAATTTTTCATCGGATAATAGCTTGATGCCAGTATCCAAAGGTACGCGGGAAGCATAACCAAAAGACACCAGTGCCCGGTGACAATTTAAATCAAAACGCAAGAAAGGTGCATTAACTTCATGCTCATCATTGATAATTAACTCGACTTTACCTGCCCCTGCTTGAGCAACACAAGATCGAGCCAATTGCTCAATGGTACTGTTCTCAGATGAAGAAATATTGTAAGTCCCCCAGGCTTGAGATTTTAATGATTGCAATATTGCACTGGCGACATCCACTGCATGGATAAAGTTTACCGCATTATCATAGGGCGGCTGAACTTCAATAATTTCATTATTTTTGGCGCGCTCTAAAAAATCAGTCACCAACTTGCCAGCCCCCATACCTGCACCGTAAATGGATGTAGGACGCAAGATAATTACCTGTAAGCCGTCATGAGCATAATGATTAAATACTTGCTCTGCCAGATACTTGGTAAAACCATAGAAGCCACCGTAATTATTGGTAGTTTTTTCATCGTCTTCACATATGTTTTGGCTATGAGGGTCTTTATAAACAGTGGCTCCTGACAAATAAACAATGGGGACCTTCTTACTCACTGCCCACTCTGCCATAGAGACACACACACGAACATTTGCGTCAAACAAGGTTTGAGTGGTTAGTGAATGCAAAGGGGATGGCACAGCTGCGCCAACATGCAACAATGCGTCTACATCCCCCAATATTGAGTCAATTTGATCCGCTGTTTTCCAGTTTACTAAATCCCAATGACTACGATTAATATCAACATATTCAATCCCCTTGCTATCAAGCAAGACCTTGAGATGGCGTCCAACCATACCCGTGCCACCAGTCAAAGCGACCTTAGTAACTTTTTCCATAAACCTCACGCTCCGAAATTATTTATTAGCAAACACCAGCGTCAAGGAAGGCAATACTATCTTCCTTTTATGGCTTACAGATTGGAAATTAAAGGTTTAATCGGGTCCAAACTTCCGCTAGCTTGCAACGCTTCATATTGTTTTATATCAATCACGGACTCCGTCCAGTGACGCAAAACAATTGCATCATAGTTTATTGAGCTCTGATAACTTTTATCCAGCACGGCTTTCAGATAAAACTCTACTGGATTAAACCCTAACTGAGAACAGAACGGTGTTGTTCCAGAAAACCGACAATTTATCTCAAATATTTTTGGAATTCCATCAGCCAATCTTAACTGGAAATTGCATGAGCCATTAATATGCAGCAACAGGGCTATCTTACGAACGTACTCTGATATTACCGTTGATTGCACAGGTGTTGCCTGAAATGTATCCCCTGAGCGTAATGTTCTACGAAGAATAAGGGCATCAGAAACCTTGCCATTAACGGCAGCGACAGTACAGGTGTATTCCTCATCATCGCTGCCAACTAATTCCTGAACCATTAAGCCATTTTCAGCTTCGAGTCGAGCATTCAATTCATGAATATTATTGGCAATAGAAACCCCTATAGAACGACAACCAATTCTTGGTTTTACAATAATAGGGAAATCGATACTTTCAGGAAGGTTGGATGGTAAAAAACTGGCTGGGGCATACAAATCATTTTGTTCAAGAAATTCATATGTTAAATATTTATCATCAGATAATTCGATCGCCTCATATGGCGAAACCACGACAGTTGTACCCGATTTATTCTTAATGTAAACGGCATTCTCAGCACATTTCAACAATTCAACGTCAGTACCAGGGAAATAAAAATCTATTGACTCTTTGCAAAATATATCCAGTAGATAATCGACGTATCCTTCTTCCAATGCTTTAGGTATAAGATAACAGCGGTCCGCCGTATACAAGCCTGCAGATAACGCGCCCATATCTGCTGCTATAATTCGAATATCCAAATCATCAATTAACTTGAGTGACTTGATGATACCCTGACCCACACCACCACCAGCGCCACTAACGAATACAGTTATCATGTATTATCCTTATCAAAATACGATATTAATTGATTCTTTGTCGCAAGCGACATGCTGCTATTATTTATCTGAGCAATATGTGTAGAAGAATCATACGAAAGACCAATAACATCAATATTGATAATCTGATCACAAACATTCACGTTCAAAAAAGAAGGAGCAACTCCGCGTGGCTGCCCTATCGAGCCGGTATTAAAAATTGAAATGTTATTATCTGTCTTCAAGTTTATTGAGAACTGCTTCTGTAAAGCATCAAAAAATTCGGGTTTACTATCTACTTTACTATTTTCGACTCGACACAAAGCAACTTTTTGTCTATGTGTGTGCCCCCAAAAAGCAACCCTATAATTTAATTCGTTTAATTTAACAGCAGCGTCATTATGGTCATTTATACTATTTATATATCGCCAGTTACCATATTCAAAAGGATTCGCATGTGCGAAGAAGCAACCAGTCTCATAATAGCTTTCTAACCACTCAAACTCTGAACGAAGGTCGTATTGGCTCTCTTCATGGGTCCAAATTACAGATTCTTTAACAAATTCAGGCATTTTATAAGAAAAAGGATCAGCACCGTCGGCCAAATCGAAATAGAATTGGTCATGGTTACCCTTTATAAATATACAACAGCGTTCATCATTCAACTCTTTCAACAAAGTAATCACACCATTAGGTTCACAGCCATAAGTTAGTAGATCACCTAATATTAAAACCTTAGGTATGTCTTCTTTACGGATATAATTAACAACCTCCTGCAATGCACAAAGATTTCCATGGATATCTGAAACTACTGCAAAACGCTGAACACTAGACATCTTTATCTTCTTTTGTACCAGTAAATTTCGGCATCGTAGCATGACCATCAGGACTAACCCCTTCGGGGATTAGTACCTTTTTCACAGTGGCTAATAAAATTTTAATATCCAGCCAAAATGAATAGTTATCTATATACCAGACATCCAATTCAAACTTTTTTTCCCAAGTTAAAGCATTTCGTCCGCTAATTTGCGCTAAACCTGTGACTCCTGGCAACATATCATGACGCCTTGCTTGCTCAGGAGAGTAAAACGGAAGATATTCCATCATTAATGGCCTAGGTCCCACAATACTCATATCGCCTTTTAATACATTCCATAACTCTGGAAGCTCATCCAAACTCGTAGCGCGTAATACCATACCAAAACGAGTTAATCTTTGGGCATCAGAAAGTAACTCACCCGCATCATCTCGTTCATCTGTCATCGAACGAAACTTAACCATGTTAAAGGATTTTCCTTTCAGCCCGGGACGCAGCTGGCTAAACAGTACAGGGGAACCCAACTGAGTTCTAATCAACAATGCCAACAATAATAACAAAGGAGCACTAAGAAGGAGAACCGAAAAGGACACCAATATATCAAATATTCTTTTCATAACTTCCATCACATTTTTTACCTGAAATATCATTAAACAAACTTATAAAACGGTCGCAGCCTACATCAAGAGATAATTCATTCTGATAAAACCTTTTTGCGTTATCACCCATCTCCGTCAGTTCTTTATCAGATAAACTATTAAGTGCCATTACTTGCTGAGCCAGGTCTTGTGGGTTCTGAGATTCACAGCAAGCCCCACAAGCTGCATTCTTAACCAGCTGAGCTGCATCACCATCAACCGCCATAATGATAGGGCGACCAATTGCCATATATGCTTGCAGCTTTGATGGTATTGTAATTTCAAAAAGTTCATCTTTTTTAAGATGCACTAATAGCGCATCGGCAGACCTTAATAAAGCACCCACTTTTGACATTGGCATTCGTGGAACAAAAAATACATTAAGCAATTCTCTATCGACTACTTGTTGCTTAAGAGCCGCTTCCTGAATACCCGAACCAACAAGTACAAAATTAACTTGCTTGTTATTTTTAGCAACGATTTCAGCCGCATCCAATACAGTATCTAATGCTTGGGCATGCCCCATATTTCCTGCAAAAACAACATTAAAGCCATCTGGTAATACCCCCGTCTCAAGTTTGTGATTGTTTTCAAGAGAAGGCTCATCGCACCAATTATAAATGACCGTTAGTTTTGACTCAGGAACACCACGCTCAATCAATCGACGTTTAAAGCCAGGAGAAAGAACAACTAAATGATTGGCACGTTTATATACCCAATTACACACTCTAGCTACAACACTAAGCGCCCGGTCATTAGTGAGCATTCCAGTGGCTTTTAACGTATCTGGCCACAAATCTTGAATATCATACACAAAGGGTGTACGTCGGAAAAAACCGATTACGGCACCAGCCATTCCAACAGTTAATGGGGGATGGTACACATAAATAACGTCCGCTTTTTTTGCTGAAAATATTCCAAATATTGTTGCCGTAACACAAAAGCTAATGTAATTAAAAATTCGCTTTATTGCCGACCCATTATGACTAGGATACAGAGGCACACGATTAACCTGCACCCTATCTATTTGTTCACGTTGTAACCAACGCATACGGTACCCATCATACACTTTTCCACCAGGGTAATTTGGAAACCCCGTAATAACCTCTACTTCGTGGCCACGGGCCTGCAGGGCTTTTGCAAACAACAAACCTTTAAAGGTAGGTTCGGGATCAAACCACTGGGTCAACAATAAAATTTTCAAACTTGCCTCTATGCTAATTATTAACAGATCTAGCTTAGATAAAAAAATAAAAACAAAATAACTTTTAACAATACAAATAAATACTAACATTGTTTGTAGTTAATATTGCTTCCATACCACTCTTTTCACATAGTCTGTATAACTATGTATTATACGAACTACCTTATCAGACACGTTAGGCATACTGTAGTCGTACACAGGCCTTAACAGACGTTCTGCACCGGTTGGTTGTTGCTCTAGTATACTAAGAGCCTGCAACACACGCTCAAGCTCTAAACCAACCATCATCACAGATGCTTCTTCAAACCCTTCAGGGCGTTCATGAGCTTCACGGATATTAAGTGCGGGAAAGTTCATGATTGATGATTCTTCGGTAATTGTACCGCTATCGGATAGCACGGCTTTTGAAGTCTTTTGAAGTTTATTATAATCATGAAAACCTAACGGTTTAAGCAGTTGCACATTTTCATGAAACTCTATGCCCTGCTCTTCAATACGCTTACGTGTACGTGGGTGTGTAGACACAATTACAGGCATACCATAGCTTTCAGCAATTGAGTTTAATATTGAAGCAAGCTTCAACAAGTTTGCAGGCGAATCTACATTTTCCTCGCGGTGAGCACTGATAACAAAAAAGTTACCTTCACTGAGGCCAAGGCGTTGCAAGACATCAGAGCCATCGATCTGCTCCATATAATTATTTAATACTTCAAACATCGGACTACCAGTCTTAATCACTCTATCGGCTGGAATACCCTCAGCCAACAAATAATCACGAGCAATTGAACTATATGTTAAGTTTATATCCGCCAGATGATCCACTATTTTACGATTAGTTTCTTCCGGAACTCGCTGATCAAAACAACGATTACCAGCCTCCATGTGAAATATCGGAACTTTTCTGCGCTTGGCAGGCAATGCAGAGATACATGAGTTTGTATCACCTAATACCAGCATTGCTTCGGGTCGTTCTTTTTCCAATACTTCATCAACTTTAATGATGATTTGTCCTATGGTTACCGCAGCGTTACTCCCTGCAGCATCAAGAAAATAATCAGGCTTACGAACGCCAAGGTCGCTAAAGAACACTTCATTGAGTTCGTAATCGTAATTTTGCCCTGTATGGACAAAATAATTTCCGGTCGTGTTCCCACTACTGACATTATTTTAAGTTTTTTCATTACAGCTCACTTGCAATTGTATCTGGATCATTTCGATCGAATATCTCATTAGCCCACAACATCACCACAAGCTCATCATCGCCTATGTTAGTAATATCATGAGTCCAGCCAGGAACTGTTTCAACTATCTGAAATTTATTTGAATCGGTTACTAGCTCGTAATTTTCACCAGAAACAATCTGTTTAAATCGAAAACGGGCTTCACCCTTAATAACCAAAAACTTTTCATTTTTAGTGTGGTGATAGTGGCCTCCACGAGTGATACCAGGATGAGCAGTAAAAAAAGAAATCTGACCCGCAGATGGCGTTTTCAACATTTCAACAAATGGTAACTCAAATAGGTTGAATATAAAGCTCGGGTAAACCCTGTTCCAACCTCTTCAGTAATTAAAGTTTGACGACTATCTTTAAAAGACTTTAAAAGTTCAGCAATTTCACCTACAGTTTTTTTATAAACAGGTGAAATCTCTGTATAACCACTTGGGATGCCACCAGAAAGTAAAGCGATAAAAGCATCACAAACATCATCTATATATACCAAATTTATAATAGCACTGGCATCATTTATGGTAATTGGAATATCACGGACAGTGTTATGGCAAAAAGTAGCCACTGCAGAGTTATAATTAGGCTTACACCACTTACCAAATACGTTAGGTAGGCGGAAAATATAACCAGGTGATCCTGTAGCATCTTGGTAGCTCCTCACAACGGTCTCGGCACCTGCCTTACTGTTGCCATATGCGTTAGAAGATGATGCCTGAATTGAGGATGTTAAAACTATCGGTACCTGACGACCTAAGGAAGCTAGCTCATCAACAAGCGATTGGGTTAGGTCTGTATTACCCTGTTTAAACTCAACCTCATTTTTTGGACGATTAACACCCGCCAAATGAAATACAAAATCAACATCGACTAAATCGTTTTTCAAGTCAGCAATTGTACTGCCTTTATCGAGTACTACGATTTCTGTAAAACCTTGCTCGCGCAATTTAACCACAAGATTCTTGCCAATGAAGCCATTGGAACCAGTAACTAGTATTTTCATTGTTAAGCTTCCAACTTGAAATCTTTATTAGCAACTACAGCATTAATAAAATCAAGTTTCAGTAGCAGCTTTTGCATTCCTTTAACATCAAGCCTTTCTGTGTTATGAGAATTATAATCATCAAAAGTACTGATTTTTTCATCACCCTGCTCAACAAATTTGCCATAATTTAGATCACGATTATCCGGCGGTACTCGATAATATTCACCCATATCTATAGCACATGCCATTTCTTCGCGACTTAGTAACGCCTCATATAGTTTTTCACCGTGACGTGTGCCAATTATTTCAATTTTATGATCAACTTTACCAAGTAAACCCAACAAAGCATCTGTAAGTGTCTCAATGGTGGCAGCAGGCGCTTTTTGTACAAAAATATCGCCATTATTCCCATGTTCAAATGCATAAAGTACTAAATCCACAGCATCTTCAAGCGTCATCATAAATCTTGTCATATTCGAGTCAGTCAGTGTTAAAGGACGACCTGCATTGATCAAGTCAACAAATAATGGTATGACTGAACCACGAGATGCCATCACATTTCCGTAGCGTGTGCCACAGATAACCGTATTACTACCGTTTACGTTTCTTGACTTGGCCACCATTACTTTTTCCATCATCGCCTTGGAAATCCCCATAGCATTAATGGGGTACACGGCTTTATCTGTACTTAAACAAACAACTCGAGATACGTTATTATTTATGGCAGCTTCTAATACGTTCTCTGTTCCTAATATATTGGTCTTAACTGCTTCCATTGGATGAAATTCACAAGATGGTACTTGTTTAAGAGCAGCTGCATGGTAGACATAATCAACGCCTCTTAGCGCATTCGAGATGCAATTATAATCCCGTACATCACCGATATAAAATTTCAATTTCGGATGATTATACTTAATACGCATATCTTCCTGTTTTTTTTCATCGCGGCTAAAGATACGTATTTCTTTAATATCAGTATCCAGAAAGCGATCTAAAACAGCATTACCAAAAGATCCCGTTCCACCAGTGATAAGAAGTATTTTTTCAGCAAACATATAAATTCCTAGTAATACAGATAAATGCAAATTAAATTAGCATTGTTCATTTAGAGCATCTAGCAATAGCTCTTTTTGGTGGATTCCTGGGTAATTAATGAGAACGGCCCTGTATGTACCTTTAAAAACAAACAAGCTACCTGCAGCCACACCCACTACACCACAAGCTGAAATGATCTTCTGCATATCGTCCAATGAACCAGCACCGCCTAATATCGTAATTGGAATATTAACAATTTGACGCAATTTACGAGCTAACTCAACATCATAACCCTTCATACAACCATCATTGTCGATTGAATTAATAACAATTTCACCCGCGCCTAATTTTTCGGCCTCTGCAGCTACATCATAGACGTTCCGCTTGGTATTATTCTTGGCGTTATGAATCCATACATCATATGTTTTACCTAATAGCCGTTTCTTAACATCAAGTACAACAACCACACTTTGCCTGCCAATTTCATCCGAAATCGAAGAAATCAAAGCAGGTTCTAATATAGCCGCTGAACTAATTGCTACTTTCTCAACGCCAAGAGAGATTATTTTTTTTGCTTGCTCAACTGTGCGAACACCACCACCGTAACACAATGGCATTCTGCATTCTGCAGCCAGGCGCTGAATAGCAACGTAATTAGGTTCTTTATTCTGGACTGAAGCATCAATATCAAGAATAATTAACTCATCAGCTTCTTTCTCATTGAATATTTTAACTGCATTTATTGGATCACCTACATACTTGTGATCTTTAAAACGGGTAGTTTTTACCAAACCACTATCGTGAATAAGCAAGCAAGGTATAATTCTAGGTCTTAACATTTCACAATTCCGCAAAATTTTTCAGAAGAGTAACACCAAATTGATGGCTTTTCTCTGGATGAAACTGAACCCCATAAACGTTATCTACAGCTACCGCGCAAGTAAAATCCAAACCATAAGATGAGGTCGCAATAGCCTGCTCACTCTGATAACACTCAAAGAAATAAGAATGCAAAAAATAAAAACGTGAATTTTTTTCCAATCCCTTAAAAAGATTAGAGACATTTAAACTATATACATCATTCCACCCCATATGGGGCAGAGGTAATTTAGACTGATTCTCCAGCGAACTAAAAGAACGAACATGGCCAGGTACCCAGCCTAAACCCGGCAAGCTGCCCTCATCACTTGATTCGGCTAATATTTGCATACCCACACAGATACCTAATACGGGGATACTCTGGTCTATTACCATTTTAGTTAATGTTGAACGCATTCCCGACTCTTCAAGTTTACGCATAGCATGATCAAACGCACCAACACCAGGTAGAATTAACTTTGTCGCACCCACTAAATCGTCAGCACTTTTGGCAATCGCTACAGGAATATGCAAACGCCGGTAAACATTTACAAACGCTTGAATATTACCTAATCCATAATCAATTATTGTGATCATCTAAAAAGTCTTCTTTCCAGACCCAGAGCACCCATAATCCTCGCCCCAATGCCAATAAGAAAGCGTTTATTCTTATAATCTAAACAAGTCTTATTACTGCCGTCGAAAATTTCCTGGAACTCATTTACAGTTAAATCAAGCTTATGAGCAACATACTCAAACTCAGACTTAAGAAACTGTTCATCAAGTTCTGGCTTAGAAATGCGCTCAACAGCCTCGTCCCTGGTCATTTGACCTGTCATAATTAAGCTAGAAAAATGTGCCCTGCGCTTGTCATAACCAAACTTACGCGGCATCCAGTAATCTTCATAGAAACGTGTAAAACGAGATTCATGATGCTTGTGTTGAAACTTTTTCCAGCCAAATAAATGCTCCAAAGTGGCCTCAGCTTCATGTTTAATGTAAGGAACACTGTTTAATGGGCGCTCAACTTTCATTCCACGAAAATATCGGTAAAATATCTTATAAGTAAGGATATCTACTATAGGAAAGCTCTTTAAATTCCTTTTACCGAATTTTTTATGTACATCCTTAATCACTAACTTATCAATACCAGGGTAAGCGCCCCATTCTTCCGGTTCCCTACAACATTCAGTAGAGTAATTGCCACCAGTAAGCACATACTTAATTTTATGAGCATTAGCAAATTTATATAAACCTGAGAAAAAAGCCGTATCTTGTGGAAAATCTTGATCTGGTACTTGGGCCTTGAAGAATGACACTTGTAAATCCTTCATTTCTTCCCAATTAATTACTTCCGTATACAAGTCCAAGCCAAGGCCGTCGACTAATTTCTCAATATTACTTACAGCTTGATCGGTATTCCAGCCAGCATCAACATGAAATAACAAAGGTCTTAAACCCATTTTTTCTTTGGCAATATAGGCAAGATAAGAACTATCCAACCCACCGCTCAATCCGATGATACAGTCAAAGTCTCGGTTTTTGCCATCCAATTTAATTTTATCAGAAATTTTCTTCAGCTCAGCTTCACCACGAACATCTGTATGCCAATTAGGTTGAATGTTAGAACTAAAATTATTGCAATATTCGCACTTTCCTTCAGTATCGAACTCTATATTCGGGTCACTAGTATCCATAATGCAACAGCTACAAACTTTATAATCTCTCATAATACTTTAAAACCTATTCAGTTAATCTACCAACATGCCATTCAATAAACATAATATATCAAAAAGGTACAAATCATTTATACCTCACAAAGATGAATACATTTATTAAGCATTTATATGGATATATCTCTTTAAAAAAATTGCAACAGTTAATATAAATCAGTCCATACCGCAGATATAAGTCATTTAAATATCAAATAACATGCAACACCCCCACAAACCAAAGCCAGACCCATAAAAACAATCAAATATCAAACTATATTTACAGCTAGCGGGTAAACTCCCTAAAAATTGAAGTTTAGATTAGCTTTATACGAAAGTCTGCCAGATTTATTTTGTTATTTTTATCAACTTTTAAGATATAGGGCTAATATTTAAATTCAACAGAGAAACAGACACCATCACAAAGCTCTACTACCACTCACCTAAGCCGAACAGATAAAAGTAATGTTACAAACATTAAGAAAATCAAGGAAAAACCATTTGCCATACCCAGCGCACTATACACAGGTGAAAAAATAAATAAGACAGTAAAGTATGACGCAAACATTTTTTGATATAGCGCCAATGATTTAACATTCTTAATAAAATATCCAAACCAAAATGACATAAATGCCATTACAACTATAGTTCCAATATATCCAAAATCGAGAAATAATGAGCCAGGCAGAGAAAGGTACACTCCCACTACTAACAACTGAGAGCGTACATGCTCAAATGAATTAATTGAAAGAGTAATATCAGCCATTCTTGAAATAACAGAAAAATTATAAGCCCCAAGAAACATGGGAGACTCATCAATAAGAAAATATGCATCAATATAATTCAATGCATGCGTTCCATAATAAATCAAGTATACAAAAATGGGATACAATTTTTCACATAGGGAGTTTGTATATAGGCAACTAATCTCAGCTATTGAAACATTGTAATCATGCGACAAATGATCAAGGGCTTTTTGAGAGTTCAAACCTTGATGTTCAAACCGTTCAAAAAAGATATTTAATGAATAATATACACCCAATGTAATTACAAGAAGAAGAATAAACTTACCAAACAGGTGGGGCTTAGCGTCACTAATCCCTTCCAAAACAGGTACTTTTATAAAGAATAAGTAGTAAGCAAATACAAAAACTAAACCGATAAAAAACGCATTACGCCCCCCAGTTAAAAACATAGATGCAAAACCTAAAAAAATGGCACCATAAGTGGCATATTTCTTTACTCTAGAAATATTTTTTCGAGATAACACCAATGCAAAAAACAATACCGGGGCGCCACTCAAAAGGGTGCCAATAGCACCAATTAGAGAATTACGAGGGCCACTTAGATGCTCTGACTCTCGCATTGCTACAATTTCGGATAAAACACCAGCTTTTACAACCAAAAAATCATAAAATGATATTAAAGCAAACAACAATGTAAAGAAAAAGAAGGCACTATAAACCCTGTGAAATACTACCCCCCCACTCGGTTTATACGGCCTAATTTCTGGCCATCTGCTAACTTTATTTTTAACAACTGCATATCCGGCAGCATAAAACATAGCAGATACTATCAAGCAAGTAGCAACAAATATTAAAACTGAGCCACTCAACGAACCAAAAGTTACTGGGCCAAAAATTCTAGCAGAAAAAACTATTAACCAAGGCAATAGAATGACAAATAACCCTTTAAAAAACATCTACCACCTTCAAAATAAGCAATGTAAATTTACAGATAATTTATCTCAATGCTTGAGAATATCTTAAGTCCGACAGAACATTCTTAATTACAAAAATGTACATACCAGCCGTTAGGCATCTAATAAAAAGAAATAACAAGGTAAATTTTAACAAACTTGGCTCTGGCCAAACAACAAGTATACCAAGGAAGGAACTCAACAGCACGACTACTGAAATACGAGTCAGCAGTTTTTCTCTAGATACAGCAATGAAAAGCCAATCATAAAGGTAAGTACAGCATAAAATGGTCACCCCAAGGTAAATACAAGTTGCTGAATATATAAAGTCCTCATCGTAATATTCTGGAAAATTTAACTCCATCACATATGGGAATATCAAGTACAGCGGCACAGCCAAAACAGTCGCCACAAGTAAAATCATGCGACACCTACTGTTAATTGACGTGATTAAGGTATCAGCATCGCCTGTTTTTCCATAATTAGCCAGCCATCGAGGACCCAGTACATTAGTCAATAGAGCCAATAATATTATACCTAACTGAAAAAAAATCATTAAAAAGGAATACTTACCAACAGACGAGACACCCAATGTCATACTAATTGCCCATCTATCCATCAGGACAGCAAGCATCCTTAGAAACATAGAAGAGAGCATTAAAAAACCATTAGACACAAGGGTTTTAAAATCTCTCCAAGCACCAGCTAACCTTGGAATCCCTCCCCAGCCTGAATAATATAAAAACAGTACAAATACTATCAAAAAGCTGGCAAGCTCACTAAGCAGCACCCCATTAACGCCATACAGCTCGGCGCCAAACACCCCCATAACAAGTAACAAGCATGATTTAAAAAATAACATTGCAGAGAAAACAATGATTTTCTGTTGTGAACGAAAATAAGAATCTAAAATATTAAACTGAAAAGCAACGATAGCCATCAAACCAGAAAATAGAAATACAGCAATTAACTGGTCTTCAAGCAAAAGCATGGAAACGATATAACCAATCAAGCTTACAATAATTAAGGAGAGTGACCCAAAAAAAAGAGCTAAATCTCGCATACGCATAAACTCAGCCCCATTATTTTTAGAGAAAGATACACCCCCTAGTTTTAATACAGCCTCATTTAAACCCAGACTCCCAATATACAATATAAATATATAACTGGTTAACACCAGGCTATAGGTTCCAAATGAAGACGGACCCAGTATATTTGCAAACAATACAAATTTACTAAAGCTCAACAGGGCCGAGCAGCCGACAAGGAACATGTATAACACGTACTTTTTTTTCTTATTAAGAATACCAATAAGATTACTTTTATTATCTAATTTGAACATATATAGCTAAGTTTCGCCCTAAACTAGTCGCCATCAAAACATCGGAATCACTCTTCGCAGACCACGTTCCGTCAAACTTAACCGCTCCTGGCAACAATCCAGACAAAAGGTACTTGATCATATTAGACTTTTCGATATCAGCTAGCTGACTTGACTGCTTATCTATAAAATCAATTATATCCTCAGCTTTCGTGTTTAATCCAATCTCAAAAAACATGCTACCGCTAGCATAAAATGGCCTACAAAATGTAATAACTGGCTTGCCTCGTAATGCTGATTCAAAACCAACCGTACCTGTCCATACCAAAGTAGAATCAAATTTATCTATAATTTCATTCGAACGGGTATTCGTTGGACAAATCGTTACATTATTTCGTGCTTGTAATTTCTTGTATAACCCTGGATGCCTGAAGCCAAGTACATTTGGGTGCTCTTTAATTAGGAAATGAAAATCTGTTGAGAAATTATCAATAAACTTCAATAAAGTTGTATCGTAATCAATATAATCCAAAGATTCACACCAGTAATCCACCGTAGCTTCAGGAACCATTTGAAGAGGCACATAAATTATTGGCTTATCAGTAACCTCTAATTGATTCTCCCAATCTGCTTGACCAAGGTTTAAACGAGGTAAAATGTGAAACCATTGAGAGGAGATAATTTGAGTTGCCCAATAATGGTAATTATATTTCTCTCCCGATAAAAATCTTTTAATAAAAAAATAGGGAGGTTTTATTAAGTTCCTCACCCAGCGTTTTAAAACTGATTTATACGGCTTGTTTTTTGAAGAAGCAACAAATGAAGGTGCGTAGCTTTTTTCCTCAATCATATTGAGAACTCTCTCAACCTCAGAGTCGTCTGGCTCTCTTAAGTTATGATACTCCCCTCTGGCAGACACTCTAAAGTATCCATTTACAAAACAAGTTACTAAACCAATAAATTTAATATTTCTTTGTTTACATTCCTCATAAAACAAATCCATGATATAAGCATCTATTGTTTCACTTAAAACCAAATCAGGTTTATAAAACTCAAACATTTCAGCAATAGCTTCACGCATTGAATTAAGGTGGAGCATGGCTTGATTTTTTGGAATATCCCTTAACAAGCGACACCTGGCAATTATGTCTTCATCTTTTTCGTTTGCGGTATAAAGATTGTGACGATTCTTTGTTAAGAAATCATAATAGCGATGCGAAATACCAGAGTCATCAACACTTTTATGAGCACTTGAGATCAGTACATCTGAATCACTTTCTATTCCCTCACAAACACTTTCAAAAAAACCCTTAGACCAAGGGCCAACATGACATAATATTTTCATTTTATTGGAGTCAACTTATTATTCATAACAGAAAATTTGATCATTTTATTTCGTATTGCAAGACATTGGACCACTTGGTAAGTTTACCAAATGAGATTCGATAAACTCAGAGTTTTTCAAATCACCACAATATACATTCTGAAACATTGGAAGTTTATTCATTAGCTTCCATATAGGCCTAGTCATCACACCTTTGGCATTAGTCTTCTCAAGAAGCAACTCTCTAGCTTCTTTATTAGGGCAAAATACAGCATTTAACCAATAGTTTGATTTAGCATAGTCCGGCTCAACGAATAACTTGTAATCGGACCCTTCAAAGAAAGCCTGGTATTGCGCTGCTATAACTCTCTTTTGCCCCAAAATATCTGACAGCCTCTCCATTTGAGCGCAACCTAAGGCTGCATTCAAATTTGGCATTCGGTAATTAAAACCCGGTTCATCATGATAATACTCATACGGGTGAGGCACTTTCGCAGTTGTAGTCACATGCTTAGTCCTCACTCCACCATCAAGGCTTTTACATAAAACCATACCGCCACCACCAGTGGTAATGACTTTATTACCATTAAAACTTATCGCTGCATACTCTCCTACGGTTCCGGTATGCTTACCCTTATAATAGGAGCCAAGACTTTCTGCAGCATCTTCAATTAACATTAAATGCCAGCGCTGACAAACAGCTACTAATTCATCCAGTTCAACCGGATGACCAAAAGTATGCATGGGCATAACAGCACGAATCCTTTGTCCTGTTTTTTTATGGATACACTCACCATCGGAGTTTATTAGAGCATTCTCAGTTAAATACTCCTCCGTCGCACCAGGACACAAACCCAAGCTAACACGAGACACATCCACAAAAATAGGTTGTGCACCCATATGATATAGCGCATTACAAGTTGCAACAAAAGTTAAGGCCTGCGTAATAACCAAATCGCCTGCAGTCACTCCCGACATATATAAAGCAGTATGCAATGCGGCAGTACCATTTACTGTAGCGACTGCCTTGGCGGTACTGGTATACTGCTCTATATGCCGTTCGAAATCTTCAACATATTTACCCACACTGGATACAAATGTACTTTCAATTGTATCGCAAACATACGTTTTTTCATTACCACTAAATGTTGGTGCATGCAGTGGTATAAAATCTTTTGTTTGATAAATATCCTGAACAAAATTCACAAATTTATTATACATAGCAATCCCCAATTACATTTTACTATCGAGATATTTACCAGTTTCTTTATGACCAAAATCAGGGATCATTTTTAAAAACAGCGCTACAAGTTGCTCTTTCGTCCAGGACTCATCAGCTTTGAGCTTTGTAATAGTCCGCTCAAACTCACAGACCAATTCAGCATTAAATTCAGCTTTGCTTTTAATAACCCCTAAATTATTAAAACGTTTCATATCTAGAGTTTCACTATCAGTAAAAAACTCCTCAAAATCCTTTTCTCCTGTTGTATCACTTCCAGTAAACAAGCAAGGCCATTTTCCCTGCTGCGGCATTATGGCGGCCAAATCACGAGCTTCATTTTCTGAGGCACATAAATAAGGTTCATAACCTATCTGCGCCAAATATTTCTCTGCAATATCCGAGAATGTTGTCAAATGCAAAGATTCGCTTAATTTTGGAAAGAAAATATCGCGATTCTCACCAAAAATGCATGACATCAAGCACAGCTCGCCAGATTCCTGAGGAGTAACAAAGTAACGCTTAATATCTTTAGGTGCCACAATTGGTTGACGCTTTTGAATTCGCTGATTAAAACCATGCAAAAGCGAGCCATCTGAAAATGCAACATTAGCAAAGCGCGCAGTCGATATACTTATATTTTCACTACGGCGCATCAAAAACATCTCCATTATACGTTTTGATGCTCCCATCATATTAACCGGGTTTGCCGCTTTATCTGTCGATACACAGAAGTATTTTTTTACACAATGATCGATAGACTGCTGAATAGTTTTATCTGTATTAAACACGTTAACATCTATCATACGCATTAAAGTAAAAGGGTCTTTTTCACTGCGAACATGCTTCAATGCTGATAAGTTTAATACATAATCATATTTACCATCGGCCTTTATAAAAGCATCATATTCAATGGAACCGATATCCAAAGCGAAAGTTTGAAAATCCCCTTCAATATAACCAAATGAGCTGCGAATATCTCGTACCAGCTCAACCATATTATTTTCGCTAATATCAACAGCGTGTAATTTTTTAGGATTTCGCTTAAATATTTCTTTCGTTACTGCCTGGCCGATGGAACCTGCAGCACCCAATACAAGAAATCGAGAATTAGCCACTATATTTAAAAGATCCGCTTCATGCTGATTAATATCATCAACAAATAACTCTTTATCCCGACCTATCAATGACAGAATTGAATTCATTCTTTAACTCCAAATGCCTATATCTACCTGCCAATATTTTGCAGGAGTTATATATTAATATTTATTACTAACCAATGGTAAGTAAACATCTACCTCCAACACTACACTGAAAACTGCACCATTCGCGCCATTTACTTGGTAAATATATGTATGTGCTCGGATACAGGGTGGCCAATTTCATTTAAACTGATTTTAGCTAAATCAATACCGTGCATTAACTGCACCGCTCTGGGTTTAAGCCACATGCGCCTTACAAACATCAATAAATCGCTTTCGCCTGTCGACTGACACAAGCATCTATACTGTGTATTTCAGCCCTTATAATTACGTTTAAACATAAGCACTGGTGCAGCCATTTTTAGCAGGCCCGTATTTTTGTATTATACCTATTGCTTGAAAACCAACAAATAGCATATCGTAGCACTCATCAGCCAGTATGGACTGTATGCATTTCATTACCCAATCCTCAGTACACATACCTATAGCTAGGATAAAAATTGCAGGAAAATGCGTACTAGTAAAGTAGTTTATCCTACTTATATGAGCTTTATGATAATCAATTATTAATAAGTTGTCGAAATTTAACTGCTAACAGCCCTTGTAAAGGGGCACTGCGTCAGCTTACAGATAGGCCTATGCCAGACTTTATTTATAGACTCAAACTCCACTGCTCGAATCGTTTTAGTATTTTTTTAGAGAGAGCGGAATTAGTACAAAGCATTAACTGCTTTTTACTACCACCATTACTCGCTCAAGCTCTAAATTCAAACTGCAATCAGGAACTAGGGGATTTCGCACACCCTCAATTCGCTCCCAGTCGCACTACTTTCACTTAGCCCCAACACCGCCAATTTGAGCAACGCTTGCCTTGCTTCGCTAGGAACCCGCCAACCTTTGGCTTTTATCACCTACCTAACCATATCAATGCGCACTTCCATTAGCAGTCCATGATTCTTTTAATGGCGCGATAAACCAAGACTTTAGACCTAGGATTTTCTTTTTATAGAATCCTTGTATTCGATTAAGACCCTCCTCCTGCCCTATCACACTCTCCAGTATGGCATCACGAGATGCGCTATCCATGACCCCTATGATATTGATTATACAATTCCGGCATAGCTGTATCGCGTTACTTTTCGCAAATTAAGCACACCTCTCTATTAACCTAAATCGACCGCCCAAATTCAACAATACTAATGGCCAACTTCATAAAGATGCAACCAATACCTACTAAACTAATACATTCATCCGCCAAACCGTATTGGCCTTCCCAACCGTTCATTACTAAAACATTGCCATTGCTGGCTGAACACCGACCAACAAAGATCCTACATGCTGTTTAGGGTGCCCTGCATCCTTAGAATAATACCTTTACCATCCACCAGGATTCCAACACAAAAGAAATTGCGGAGCACTGTGTGCAGTTTCAGGCAGTTTAAAGACTGGTTAATATATTCGCCATTTAAAATAGCGTGAATAGCAACATACAGAGCACGGCCGCAGGAAAATTAACCCTATAACTTAATGGCGATTCGGGTTATGTAGTTTATTGAGTAATCTAAATGTAGGCCCGCCGATTACTAGTTGCGTTGTTTCAATCGATTTTTTTTACCGCCGAATCGCTCACGCAGTTGCTTTGAAAATATACTTGAAAAGTAGCCAGAGGGACTTGAATTGATCTAATTGTGCAGAGAGTGAGACGAATCCATTCATTCCTGTACACCACTTTTTTTGTAGCACCCACTATAAAACAAATTAGATACTAGATTTCCTTGCACGAAACGGTTGAATTCGAACAACTACTACTGGTGATTCACTTGTTCACGCAATTCCTTGCCAGGTTTGAAATGAGGTACATACTTACCTCTTAGCTGCACCGCCTCCCCTGTTTTAGGGTTTCGCCCTAATCTTGGGCTGCGAAAGTGCAACGAAAAACTGCCAAAACCACGTATCTCAATACGATCACCCTGGCTTAACGCCTGAGACATAGTATCCAGAATAGTTTTAACCGCCAGCTCAATATCCTTATTAGATAATTTGGGATGGCGACTGGTAATGCGCTCTATTAGCTCGGATTTAGTCATACAAGGGGTCTCCCTTTATATATTCACATAAATCAGGCGTTTAAGTTGTACATCTTATAACTAGCTTAATTTAGCCCACTGGTTTTACCTTGCCTTAATTTAAAGCAGGATACAAGCTAAGTAGCTGAATTAATTGAATTTATGAGAAATTGAGGAAGTTCATACTTTACTAAAACGCGAAAGCGTTGGGACTCAGCAAGCTCACCTTAATCGAAAAGGGGGGAGGTGAGCGCATAAACAGGCAGGTACTAAATCCGGAGACTGTAAACCACTCTGTGTAACTGCCAGTTAAATATAGCCCTTCAAACGGCCTTCGAACAGGATAGTGAACTTGCTCAAGGCCTCTTCCTATTTTTATTGGGCATAGTCCATTTTTCTAAAGCCTAGCGTACCGCCAAGTATACAACCTTTTGGCAGAATCATCTGTAGGGAATACCTTGCGCTTTTTCGTCGCCTTACGGATAACACTGTTAAGTGACTCTATGGCACTGGTTGTGTAAATTTCCTTGCGAATATCGGGTGGATAATTAAACAAGGTATTTAAGTTTTCCCAATGTTGTCGCCAAGAGCGGCTAATATGCGGATATTTTTCACCCCATTTATCACTGAATTCATTTAAGGCCTGCAGGCACTTTCTTCAGTGCTCGCTTGATAGATTTTCTTTAAGCCCGCTGTGACCTCTTTGCAATCCTTCCAAGGCACATACTTTACCGAGTTGCGGACCATATGCACGATACACAGCTGTATCTGAGTTTCAGGGTAGGCAGTATTAATAGCATCTGGAAAGCCCTTAAGACCACCTACAAAAGCGATAAGAATATCTTTTACACCACGGTTTTGTAGTTCAGTAAGGACACTCAACCATAACTTGGCGCCTTCATTTTCAGGCAACCACATGCCCAATAATTCTTTGTGGCGCTCCATGATGATACCCAAAGCCAGGTAAACGGGCCTGTGGATAATCTGCTCGATAACCGCATCAGTCACTTTGGAAATAAGCGAGGGGGGAGGCATCTGCACCGTACAGTTCCTTGAATGTCTTAACGATCTCCCTAGTGGTCATGCTTGGGCATATAAAAACAAAATTTTATCGTCCATGGAAGCGAAACGGGTTTGGCTCTTTTTGACAAGTTTAGGTTCAAAACTGCCATCGCGCACCCTTGGAGTGTCGAATTGAAATGGCCCATCTTCAGTACTCAGAATTTCACTGGAAGTGCCGTTACAGCTATTAGAATTGGCGGAGGGTTCGTGTTTATCGCAGCCAAGGTGATCGTCTAGCTCGGCATTTAAGACGCATTCCACCGTCAGCTTGGTGAGCACCTGACGAAATTCATTGAGGTCTTGTTCTTTTTAAATGCCTTTGGCCGCTTCGCGGGCAAAGGCTTCAAGTGCTTCTTTGTTCATAGCTGCCCATCCTTAGCCATTGCTGGCTTTATGATAGGCAGTTACACAGAATTAACTACAGCCTCAAATCGCCCTATTTATTTTAACAGCTAGAATACTCCGCTAGAACTAAAGGCCTTTTACCACCTCTATGATTTCTGTGGTTGAAATAGACGGAGTTCTTGGCAAATATTTCACTTCACAATACTGCTTCATTGCATCAAACCTACCTACCCAATCATCTCCCATCACCAAAATATCGGCATTGAATTGCTGAATGTACTGCGCTTTTAAATCTAAGGACTCCTCAATAAACACCTCATCCACAAAACGCAATGATTCTATTATTTTCATTCTTTGAGCTTGTGGGTACACGGGGTAGCGCTGCTTTTTACTAAAGTTTAGCTCATCAGA
>MAAA01014086.1_pt1 | contig 23250 bp, 14 predicted proteins | sample 1115971 | NCBI WGS metagenome assembly MAAA01 (sample SAMN04961123, study PRJNA320927) | seawater metagenome | isolation source: sample BD02T6 sea water enriched with oil for 6 days | place: USA:Gulf of Mexico | collected 2013-07-27 | reverse complement strand
AAACTTTCAGTCATTGGGTAAATAAGCATCAATTTCTTGTGGTTTGAGCCTAAAAACTTATGCCCATATGCATACAACTGATACATATCCGATTGTGATATACCGTAGTTTTTAGATCGGCTTGTTCCGTTAATCAACTTCCATTTGGTATCCATTACCCAGGTGGCTTCTTTACCATTCATCACCATTAAATCGGGTCGAAGCCTAAAAATGGACTTGCCATCGTGACTCTCTACTAAGGCTTTACCGCCCACCTGTGTTTTCAACCTCGCTTCTTCACCAAGTGCCCTAGGCATATCCTTATGTAGGCTGTGAGCCACATAATCTTCAAAAATTCGCTCCATAGGGTACAACAAGGTAAGAGTATTAAAGGCACCGGCTGAGGCCGTTGGCCCTAACCCTGATAGCAGCAACTTACACCAGGATAAAACTTCTTGGTAATAACCCATGCTTCGATCTGTGTTAACCCGTTGAAAGTCCACTGCAACATCTACGCTGCGAGGCACTTCTTCAAATACAAAGCACAGTTCTCGCGCCAGTCTCTGGTTTCGGTTAGATTTGGCTAGCTTAGATATTTTTAGCAAAGCAGTTTTAATTAACCGGTTGGCGGGGCGATTAAGCTGATATTCACTGTGTTCAATGTAAAAACGTTCATTATGGAAGGTGTTCTTTCTAATTTGCTGGCTTATTAACAAGCGTCCTTTCAAAAACTTTGAATTCTTTTGCACCTGTACGTAGTCAGAACGTACACCACGCTTAACCAGAATATTCACCAATGCCAAATACTGGCTAATATACACCTCTAACAAGGGCATCTTGGCATCACGAATATCAGCCCTACCCGCTTGCTTAAATGGGCTATCTCGTAATGTACGCAACATTTTTAGCAGCATTTCACGGCAATGCTCATCACTGCTATGGGCGTTGCTGTCATACAGCTTAGGAAGGACCTCTATCTGTGTACCACAGGCCGTTTGTAAAACGCCTACGTAGTTACGAACCTGTAGAGCGGCTTTACGCTTATAAGTTGCCGGGCGTAAAAATGGCTGTATGTTCGCATCTGCTAGGCGCTCACTGTATTGCAATGCCATTAAACTGGCATAGGCCTTACTAGGCAGTACAACAGCGTTAGAGCCGCTCACACCGCTCGCTTCATCTACCAAAAAACCAAACTCGCGAATACAGTATGGCTTATTGGCCATATATGCCTCTATAAGCTTCTATTTTATCCAATGCGTTATCATTACGTTTGTATACCTTGACCTCATCTATACCCGCTTCATAGAGGTCTTCATTATTGCCAAACAGGTCTTCAGCTGAATAGCCTTTCTGTTTGACAATAAATGCTAGGTCTTGATTAGCTTTCTGGTTATCCCCTAATACAAGCCTTATTTTTTCCCAGTCTTCAAAGAAGTACTCTTCTAACAACGGCAGTATTTTATTTTTGAAAATGCCTTGCAGCATATCAAAGGGATCTATTTCTTTAACTTCCTTTAGAGGCATAAAGAAAGCGTGCCCCAAGGTATGCTCCCTGTCGTATAAAACCTCAATTCGCTGATTCATCTTATCCAGCATCTTCTGAATATTAATGCCTTGTACATCCACTCCAGATAGTAATTTTGTATCTGGCATCATTTCCACAAACTCAAAGCGACGGCGTAATGCAGTATCCATTAACGCTAGTGATCTATCTGCGGTATTCATGGTGCCTATGATATGTAGATTTTCAGGCACTGAAAAACTTTCTTTAGAGTAGGGCAAGGTAACGGTAAGGGCTTCTGATGCCCCTTCACGCTTACTGGGTTCAATCAGGGTAATAAGCTCACCAAAAATACTAGATATATTGCCGCGATTGATCTCGTCAATAATAAGAACAACAGGCTTTTCCTTTATACCTTCGAGTTGTAATTCTACATATTCTGGGAGATTCATCTTAGCCTTCAAAAAAATTAACAACCCTTTCACATAGGAGTTGTTATACAAGTCAGTGTTTTTGCCTGTAATATAGAGCTTTCTTACATTTTCTATTGATGCCACATAATTTGGATTTTGGTTTATTGTAGCGTGTGGAAATACTTTGAATGTACCTCCACCTGAATATTCGATAGAAAATTTCTTTCCTCGCACAGTCTCAATTTCCAACCGATCGTCAAGACTTTCGCAATGGTCGATCAACCGCTCAATGGCAGTATCAAAAGAATTGAGCGACGTCCCAGGAAGAGATCTTGCACTATTACACGCCTTTAAGAATACACCTGGCTCCTCATTATAAGAAATTATGCCGTCATCGCTATTAGCCCTTAACCCCTCTACAAAGTCCTCATAAGAAAAACTTTGATGAAAAGTTACAAAATGAATTCGTCCTTCTGCTAAATACCCATCAAATTTTGATTTTAGAGATTTCCGCTCGCCAGTCTCTACATCTAAAGCTGGCTCTAAAATCTTTAAGGCATGATTAATAGTATTATAGGTTTTACCTGTGCCAGGAGGCCCATACAAAATTGAATTAATACCCAAAGTATTATTTTTCATATTGATATCCTTTTCAAATTTAGTCTGCTGTTTACCTATATCAAAATAGCTTAATTTTCGGTCAAAATACGGTACAAGGATTTCTTGTTCAAATAAAGATAAGTCCTCTTTATTCACCATATATACAGTATTGTTATAGTTTGGTGTCCATCCTCTTTTAAAGTCTGAGCTATACTTTTTAGGTTCTGGAAGCCTATAGATATTTTCATAAGAACGAATCATCCACTCTTCAGATAATGGACATTCCACATCAGTCAATACATCACTTGTTACTCGAACTAATGCTGCAACAACTCCGCTTCGGCATATGTATACAAGGTCTCCAATGGCCATTGTAGAATTAAAGTGTTTAGCTTGACCCTTTTTTGTATCTTCATGAACACTGACATAATTATGCTCATCTAACCAATTAGATAATTCTGCACTAATATCATTAATACCATGGGAAACTTTCCAAATTTGAGGGGGTAATTCACCTATCACAAGAAGTCCTTTTAACGTTAAAATAATTATTTTTATTATACTATTATTAAACAGTCATAGCAGAGATGAGAGACTGCTTAATTTGATCCTTAAACCTAATTGCTTCTATATCTTGATAATATGGAACACTTTCATTCCATACATCTTCAATTATTTTCTTACGCTGCATGGTCGATCCGGCTCCGGAAAACTGCATCCCTTTTTCCCACAACTCTTCGACCAATACATGAATTCGATCCCTCACTACCGCTAAAGCCTTTGAGGAGAATAGCTTGGATATTGTATCAATGCTTTCTTGCTTTTCACTATTGGATATTTCACATGGCCAACTCTTTGGATCCGCTAAAAAAATATACATTTTCGCAATAATAAAGTCATGCAATTGAGCTATCGGTTTAAGGCCCTTATATTCATCATGCTTCCAAACCATGCGACGATTAAATGCTTTAATCGATTGCCAAGGGGTTTCAATCAATAGACGCTTCCATTCTTCATGAAACTCCTCGCTTACTTTTTCCAGGTATGCTGACAGCATTTCTAAATCATACACTGGCATTCTTGCTACAGCCCTATCTTGACTATGACGTTTCACAATCATACTTATCAACGCTGAAAGCTGATCTATACTCTGAGTAGGCGTATTCTTGGCTTTTAGACCTTCGGTATAAAAGACATTATTACTCCATCGCTCTTCTTGAATATCATCGCTTTTCAAAGCCTGATCAAGATTTTTAAATTCTCGTCTTACATCTTGAATCCGACCCTTAAAATCACTTTGCTCCTCTTCATCCTCATCTATAAGTTCATCTAGCTTGGTCATCATCAAATAGAAGTTATCCACATATCCATTCTGAATAACACCTTTCAAAGCACTCTTACCTCCAGCAGCAAATGGCTTTCCAGCACCTTCAGCTAAAACGATGGCATCTGAGAATTCAAAATAGTCTAAATGTCTTGAAGACAATATTGCTGACTCTTTAATATCATGGCCTATACCTTCGCCATCTATAATGACAAACGAGCTGTCTTCTGGCAGCCATTCAGCACCAAACCTACCTTGTACACGAGCATAGGAAACAAGTGGTGATAACGACCCCTTTCCTGCCTTTAAAAACATCTTTACCGAGTCAATACAGGTTTCTCTATTATCGTACTCTTTAATTAAGGTCGCTTGACCATCCGAGAGAGTTACTCCAGCTAAATCTTTAAGAGTAACCTGCACAACCTTAAAAACTTCTTCTGCTAAGTCTTTAATAAATGCCTGCTCAACTTCTTCCTCATATGAGTCAGAACTAGTTTCTGATTCACTTATAAGTCGGGTCGCATAGCTATCCAATACCTCTTCTTCAATGATGTACTTTAATCGAAACCTCTGATCTGCAGACTCACCTAGGTTATCGACAACATCTTTACGATCTATCTCCTTACCTTTTTTTATCAGCTTCATGATTGACGATTGAGTATATTCGAGAATTTCTTCTATAGACGCACGCACCTCTATAGCAGTTTTTAATACAAAACATGCTGCATAAGGTAAGGTCTTATCAATTACGTATTCAGTTATCGCAACAGTTGTTCTGCGTCTTAGTGTTGACGGAAAGGATTGTTTTTTGGTGCCAAGAATATGCTGTAGAACAGTGCTTTTTCCAGCACCAGTATCACCTAGCACATATATTTTTGGTGCACATTCAGGCAAGGGCAGTTGTTTATCTATAAGTCTGTGAATTTCAGTTAAATTTTCCATTTAATTTCATCCTTTGTATTTTTATAATTATCTTTCTTCTTAAAAAACTGCACCATTAATCTAAACTCAAAATCTCTTTAACTTCAGGAAGCTCGCGGTGTGCCCGAAGATAAACTATTGCCGATCGAGAAAGCTTTTCAGAGTCTCTTACCATTCGCTTTAAAGTTTTCTTTGCATTTAATGCATCGTCGTTTAGCTTAATTTTTTTGATTTGTTTTTCGACTTCTATACGAACTTTATTTCTAGATCGAACTAATTTAGTTTCATGAAGGTGGAAAATATCTACTGAATTACTCACCTTCCGCTCTTGATCTTCAGTAGACCCAGGTCTTGCTTTCGGCAAACCGTCATTATCAAACCAAAGTAACTTCTCATCATCGGGATTAAATGGGTCAAGGAAATCCGGGATTTCACCGCTTAGAATATCAACATCGAGAGGAGTGAATGCTCTATTGTTTGGGGGGGCCAGTGGAAACTTACATTCCTTCCCGCCTTCTGTACCTTCGAAAACTCTACGGCTATTACAAAATGTGCAAGCGCACCTATAATTCTCCCAATCAAACGCCAACCACCAGTAGCCTTCATGCCCTGGCTCTTCTTTAACTTTATTTTTAGGTCTAAAGTGGTCTACAGGCATATCAGCACGGATATCTTCGGCTTCGCAATACCAGCATTTCTTCTTTAGTGTATCGGGCAGCAATTTGTAAAAATCTCGCCAAATTGAAGACGATGAGACCTTATTTAAAATGACTTTTCTTTTTTCTTGATTGGGTTCAGCAATAAGTTCCTCTTTCGCTTTATTAGCTGCATTGCGCCAGGCTTGCGTTAAGCATTCTTCGATATCTTCCTTGCATATCCAGCGCATTAGTCGTTAGCCTTTTCAGAGGAATGGTACTTCTCACGTAGGAACTCTAAATAATCGGGATCATCTGTGGCCATATTGAATCCTAGCTTATCTAGATCCGCATTTATTCTCGATAGGTATTCCTCTTCAGTTTCTGGCGAGCATCCATACTCACGAACTACCTTATCTTCAGACAATATATCTTTTGCAGCTATAGAGTTTCTAGCCGTAAGTTTTTGATTTGTATCATCATCAAGAGTTGTTTTAAGACCAAACATATCGCTGCGTAATATTAGGTTAATCCCCATGCCACGAGGGCTTTCATCTGGAATAGTTGCGTATATTTGGTCTTCATTATTTCTTTTCATAACCTGAATCTGACCTTTCTCTAGCTCCGCAATAGCAAGAGGGTGGTGAGTAACCATTAACAAATGGCTAGTGTCATGGTTGGGCACAAATTCACGTAGAAATTTTAAATATTTAGCAGCCCAAGAAGGATTTAAATGCGTGTCGGGTTCATCCAGTAAAAATAGAGAATCTTTACCACCGGTAAATTTAAGCAGGCCAAGTACTGTGAGTAGCTGTTGCTCACCCTCACTAAGCTCACGAAATGTAAGTGGCTCATCGCTACTAGATACTTTAACGCGAATACTGAGCTCGGAAATGATTTCAGAGAGTAAAGTGCTTTCTAGCATTTTAAAGAGTTCATCTGGGCTTAGGTCTTTTGCAAACTCTTGTAGTGATTCTAGATCTGGTAGAAAAAGGTGAAAGAATTCGTTGCGTACATTATTTCCTGTTAGCGAAGTGTCCTCTTGACGAGTTACTTTTACTGGTGATAGTGAATGCTTTATAAGTTCATCTAGAAAGCGTCTCACCACACCGCGTGCGCCCCAGAATAGCTCACCTTTTTGCTTTGCCCAATTCGGTTGACGCATGACAAAATGGATACTGTCTAAACCCTCTATGCCTAAATGCTCCTTTAAAAATGTTTTCTCAGAACTATCTTGCTGAGATAAAAAGAATGCTAGTAAGACGAACTGACTGTGATTGGGTTTGGCATAAAACAAAGGGCGTATATCCCCCTTCAAATCCAACTCTTCCTTTAATAATCGACGATAGAAATCTGTTCGATGCTTTTTAAAGTAGCTCTCTAAACGGTCGCTTGGTCCAGAATAATAGGAGAAAACATAATTAGGGAGATAATCAGCCTCTCCATTTTTATTACGCTTCACTTTAGAAAAGGGAATAGGGATAAATTGTGGGGCAAGGTCCTCTCCAAGTAAATCTACAGGCTCCTCGGCTAACAAATCACGCACACTGACCTCATATTGCTTAGACAAGGTCCCACGTGCAGGATCAGCATCAATAATAACTTCTAACCATCTCTCACTAGGCTTATTTTGTGTAGAGCACTGACCAAGCTGATACTTCAGCGTATATGAAAAAGGTGGCGCCTCACCTAAATCCAAGTTGCGGAAAATCGCCACCAAGGCCTCTAGTATGTTCGATTTCCCTGAACCATTACGACCCACGATGACTGTCATTAAGTGATCTTCGGCAAAATCTACTTTAATGTCTTCAAGGTTCTTAAATCGTGACCGTATATGTAATTTATCGACTTTCATAGGCCTTCCTTAGCTCTTTTTTTTGGCTTCGGCCAGTGTAAACCAGTCTTGACTATCATCACTGCGCTTTAGTTTTATAATGCTTTTCTCATTGGTTAGAGCCCCGCGGATATCCAGAAAGAATTTTTCTAGCTCGGCTGTATCACTGTCACTAGGGTAGCCTGCAGCCGCCAAAAGCTGCTGACCATTAAGAGGTTCACCAGCTTGCTTTAATGCCTCCACGACTTTAATGATTTTTTGAGTCATGCTACTTCCCATCTTTTTTTTTACCGTGTTACGCTTTGGCTTAGCCTGTTTAGTTAATATTTCGCGTTCTATATTAATTTTTTCTAATAAAGCTTCAGCACTATTTTCGCCAGATATTAATTCTGGATTCTCTGCGCGCCATTGAGTGGAGAGTTCACCACGGAAGGCTTTTGCTAATATGGACTGGGTGAGGTTATTTACGCGCCCTTGTGCATTTTTTACTTGCTGTTCGATTTGATCGGCGAAGGCGAAGAGCTCTTCTACGCGGCGGACAATTTCTGATTGCTCTTTTAATGAACACATAGGATACGTTAATGATTCAACATCAGACACCCTCAGATGCTTAACACCTGTTCCTATAGCTTTCTTATGCATTCGTATCTGAAAATTTAACGACAGAATATTTAGTAATACATAAGATGGATTAACATATTCAGGAAGCGGCCTTAGAAGCATCATTCTTTGGCCCATGCACAACTTAACTCCCACTGGTACAATTCCCGCTTCTCCCATAGGAGCCTCACGTGTAAGTACTATGTCACCAGCTTCAGGGGGGCAGCGCCTTGACCAATAATCATATGTTTCCTCACTTATGTACCTAGCCCCCTTTAAAGATATTTTTCCATCTCTAATATCAGGAGTCCTAATAAGGGGTATACCTTTTTCAATATACGGTGCCGTTTTGTTATGACAATCAACTACTCTTTCCATTGAGTCCATAAATGATGTCCACACCCAGTCCTCGGGAATAAACTCGATAGGTTTTGAAAAAACATGTTTCGATATTTTTCCGAATAGCTTTTTCGTTTCTTTATTTCCACCCTCTATTTCATTAATAAAGATTTCAGATCTGGCTATTTTAAATTTTTTCAAAAGTTCAGCTGCAGATCCATACTCATTATCTCCCCGCCACTCTTCCGTTAGCTTGCCACTCACAGCGGCGGCTAAGACGCTTTGGCGGAAGGTTTTTAGGATTTTAGGCATGGCGTCGAGACGGGTTTTAATGCTATCCACCTGTGCCAGTAGTGTATCCAGCGCTTGGGCTATGACGGTTTGTTCTTCTAGGGGGGGGAGAGGGATTTGGAGTGCTTTAAGTTTCGACCCATTAACATTTGGCTGACCTATTCCTGCACTTAACTCAGTAATTTGGTTCCAATATGCAGGGCTATTAAAAAAATGAGCTAGATATTCAGTACCTGATTTATCTAATGTACGGACCCGAATTAAATAAGATGCATAAACTGATTTAGGTGGATCTATCCTTACTAAAAAGCTTTTACCAACAGTCGCTCCTGTTCTAGCGAATAATAGGTCACCTTTTTCTATTAAGTATTTTTCTTCTTTATTCGAATCTATTTCACAAAAAGGCACACTACTCCAATTTACATCACCATCCTGTATATCTGTAATCCTTAATAGATGAGGGCCCACATTAAGCTGAGTTGACTTTGCTGTATAACCATAGCTTATATCGCTTGAAATATTTTCTAACTTAACTTCTATCCACCCTTCCGGCAGTCCACCTACTCCACTACCTCCTACAACCGTTTCCACCCGCTGCAATTGTTCACGAGTATCTTTAATTTCTGCCTTTAATTTAGCGCTACTAACAGTCATTACTTCGCGCCCTCATCCACCAGCCCAAGTGCGTCAGCCAATAAGCCCTTTTGCACGTTAGCTTGGTCGGTGGCTCCCAATGAGGTCATTAAACTATCTAACTCTCTAAGTGCTTCTGTTAGTTCGGTCATGGCTTCTGCTGCTAGCACGTCTGGCTCGGGCAAGTCGGCGGCGTCGATACTGTCTTTGTCTTTAAGCCAGCTGATGTCTAGAGAGTCTGATTTTTTATCGCGAATTTCGTCGCGGCTAAAACAACGCCAGCGGCTGCTTTCCAACGTTTGCTCTTTACCCTCTTCAACAAAACTCCACTCTTCCTCTTTGCGTTTGCTGGTGCCATCAGCCTTTTTTCCAAAGGCTTTTTCAAATGGTGCTAGATGTTGCTTACCAAACGGGGTGCGTTTTCCAAAGCTTGGCATGTTGGTACGTAAATCGTATACCCAAGTTTTGGTGGTACAGTTTTCTTCTTGTATTGGTTTTTTTACGGTGCCTTTGGTAAAAAACAAAACGTTAGTTTTCACGCCTGCTGCGTAAAAAATACCGGTGGGTAAACGCAAAATTGTATGAAGGTTACATTTATCCATCAAGTCACGACGTATGTCAGTGCCGATGCCTGCTTCAAACAATACGTTATCGGGTAATACCACAGCAGCACGGCCACCGGGTTTTAGGTTGCGGTATATGTGTTGTAAAAACGACAGCTGTTTGTTGCTGGTGTTGTAGGTTAGGTCATCACGGGTGATGGAGGCTTCGCCCCCTTTGGAGGTGCCAAACGGTGGGTTGGCTAAAATTATATTAGCCTTAGGTAAATTCTTTCCTGCATCGCCTAGGGCGTTACCTAAATGCACTACCCCTTCATCGTCGCCTTCCATGCCGTGTAGTAGGCAGTTCATTAATGATAGGCGGCGAGTAGACGGGACTAATTCAATGCCTACAAAGGCTTGGTTTTTTTGAAAGTCTTTTTGCTTAGCAGTTAAGTCAAAGTGATCATCGGTTTGGCTTTTAATATAGGTGTCGGCGGCGATTAAAAAGCCTGCGGTACCTGCGGCTGGATCTTGAATGGTTTCACCAAACTCGGGTTTCACACAACGCACGATGCTGTCGATGAGTGAACGCGGGGTAAAATATTGGCCTGCACCGGATTTGGTTTCGGTGGCGTTTTTTTCTAATAGCCCTTCGTATAAATCACCCAGGCCGTCTGCTTGTACGCTGAACCAGTCGATTTGGTCGAGGGTTTTGATCATTTGCTTTAGATGGCGTGGCTCCCGTAGACGGGTTTGTGCGTCGGCGTAGATGGCTTGTATCAGTTGGTCTTGGTGTATGTCGTTACCTTGTGCGTCTTTACCGGTAGATAGGCTGAGCAGGATGCGCTTGTAGTCGTTTAATAGGTTAAGGCCATCTTTGTCGCTGATGTCTTCCCAGCGGCAGCCTTCTGGCAACGGGTGCTTGTTGAATAAACCCGCTTCGGTTTTTTCGTGCACCATTTTTATGAACAGTAGTAATACCAGTTCGGTCACGTAGTCGGAATAGTTTATGCCGTCGTCACGTAATACGTCACATAGGTTCCAGAGTTTTTGTACAATGTTGTTGTTTGTCATGGTGATGCCTATTGTTCGATTAACATGAAGCTGGTGTCGTCACCTGGGGCCACATGTAATTGTTTAGTTTGTATAAATTCTAATTGTTCGCACGGTGTTAAATCGGCCCAGAACCCGTCACTGGCCAATAACAGTTTTTGATTATTTTTAAGCGCGAGCACTTTCCATTGTGGTGATTCAAAACGTCTTGATTTAACGCTTTTTGTTAGCAAGTTGCGTTCAGGGATTAATGCGAGTTTTTCTATTTCTATATGGCCTTGGCTGCAATGAGGTTGTGTGAGCCATTTTATTTTTTGGCGTTTGTTAAGCCTACCAAGTAGGCAGTCACCTAAATATACAGTCAGAGCAACAGAGCCCGTGATGGCGACCATATTTAGGCTGGCACTTGCAGCTGGGTAGGCTTGCCTTGCTTGTTGCTGAGAGACTTTTAATAGGCCGATTAAGGTTTCTTTAATTTTTGAAGAGCTCACCTGCTCGGGCGTTAAAGCTTGAAAGCCATGCTTGATGCTTTCAACTAAGTGTTTGGCAAACTCACCACTTTGCGCACGGCTAGAAGAACCATCCACCAGCATATAAAGTGCTATACCGTGGTTTAACTCAGCAAATAGCGCATCACGGTTATCAGCCGTTCTTTGTCCACTTATACTTATTATTGAAGCTTTCATACTGAAAAAGAACCGCTAGCAATGGCTTCTATTCGCGAGAATAAAATATCTTCTCGGCCTGCGTCACCATTAGTTTTGTTTTGCACCGCGTACTCAAAAAGACCATTGCCTAGCAAGCTTGTAAATTCTAAAGCGATAAAGTCTTTGATTTCGCCAGGTGCTTGGCCAATTTCTTCAAGCAATGCATCACGGCCATCTATGATGTTTAAAAGGTCTTCTATATCTCGACTTTCAAGGGGATCATTATTGCCGCGGCCTTTGTATGCCTCTAACTTTGTGGCCACAAAAAATTCAGGGGAGACTAAACGAATCATTACTCCGTCACTTATTTCATATTCATCTGCTGTTGCAAGTGCTTGTTTGTACCATTGATTGCTAAAGCCTAGCGTATCGTCATCCGGCATGAAGTCGACTTGCAACTCACCAAGCTGCATTCGGCAGATCACGGTATCTTCCATGGACTCTTTAAAACCATGATCACGCAGTTTCTCTTGTAACAGTATCCAGCCTGGATATCCCATCACGCTCACAATTAAATCAACGTCGTCTGTGTAGCGCACTTGTTCTTTAGCCAACTGGTCCGTTAATAACAAACCTGTTGTACTACCACCTACAAACGCGACCTCTTGGCACAACTCTGGCCCCAAGGCTTTTGCCACCTGAAGGATCATATCTTTGTGTAAATTGTATTTGCTCATACATGGCCCCCTAATATTTTCGCTAGCATTTGCTTGGCTAATTCAGATTCCCGTGACCCACCAATGCGAATAGCATCAATAAGCGCTAACATTTCATACATACTAGGGTCTTTCTTTACAATGCTTGGTACCGATTCGATTAAAGGCTGTATGGCTTGACCCATTTGTGAGCTATTCGCGTCAGGCCAAACTGGGATTAGATCACCCGCACTCATCATTTTGCCTTCTAATACAGGGGCAGCATGGGCTGTGGGCACCCCTCGTACTATTTCTGCCGGTTTAACCGGAAACACATACTTAATACCGTGTGTTAAAAACTCTAATAATGCCCTTGAATCGGGCTTCAGAAGCCCTGTTTTACGGTCTTTTCTGACAATGCCAGACTCTAAGTTACGCTGATTAGAGCGGCTCACCTCTGTTTTGCTGATACCTAGCGTTTCGCCCATTGAACGTACCGAGAACAGTTCTTTGTCTGGGCTACTCCATGAACCCTGCCAAAGGCCATGCAGCCTTAAGGCAATAATGATGTCTTGGCCTTTCATAATGAGCCCATCAATGTGAGATTAGAGGTGCAAATATACACCGTCCCTTGTCCCGGGACAAGGGACAGTGCCTGAAATTAGGGGGTACAGCTCGATTTTGCTTAAGGCATAGCCTGAAATAGCAAAGAGGCCTATTTTATGTCCATGACATCGACACGAGCCATCAACGCGTCGAAAAAACCTCTGTTTATCGACATATAGCAACAATGTGTCAATATTGAGTTAAAGCGGGTACTTATATATCGCCCTACCGAAACTAAATAGCCTGCAGAAATATAGTTAAATTCATTAATTGAGCAAACACACCTAAAACAACGGCAATCTGTACCAGCACCTTCCAAAATGATGGTCCTTTATACTTCACCGCTGCACGCCACAAACCAATCATTACAGGGATATTGTAGACAATACCAATCATCAGCAGAAGCGTAGCGGCCCCAACGTTTTTAGTTACAACAAGGCCGTTGATCGAAAACTTAATAATTAAATTCATCAAAACAAAAAACACCCAATAAGTAACAGGAAGGCTTAGCTCCCCTGATACCAGTCTATCTAGAAGACCATGTACGCCTAATTTATTCTCGGGTTTACTTTGCATTGCCATTGAATCGATATGCCAGACCTCATCAATAATTCTCCCGCTGTAAAAACCGTCTCTAATCATTTCTACAACTTTGAGTTCATCCATCTCTTTTGCGTCAGCAAACACTGAGACCGGGATAAGGGATTGATTAGAATTGGAAGCGTTAGGAGTAATGCCCAGCTTAATCGGCTTAGGTTTTGATATATCCCCTTGCGCTAATTCGCTTCTACGAGCATACCAAAGGCCATCACGAATTTGGCCTGCGAAAAAACCATCTTTGATCATTTCAATGGCTTTAGTCTCAATAAGGCCTTTAGCTTCAGCAAAAACAGATACAGGCATATATTCCAGCTCAAATGAATCCACTATTTTTTGGGGGATTATTGGCTCAGAGTCTGACCTAGCTTCGGCCAATCTTTCTGCACGTGTTTTAATGTATTGATATTTCGCCTTCTTTTCATCGCCTTCGGCAAGCGTTACAAGCTTTGCCCATAACGCTTTATCCCTATCTCCTTGTTCAAACTCATTAGTAGCATCCAAATAATAAGCTTCATCGTTCATAACTTCATTTCCTTATACTTGTCATAACCTGAAGTAACTACATCGCATCCCACAAGTGCTCTTTTAGCTCATCTAGCACATCGTCCAGCTTGTTATCCAATACTTTTTTAAATCGATTGATACCACCTTCATCGGCAAAGCGCTTATTAATGAACTGCTCATCTACTATCACTTCGTGCACTAATTGCTTGGCCAAACGATCAAGCCATTTAAGTTGGTTCCGGTTCCAAGGGTGCTGTTTGTAAATGCGATCCATTGCGTGCTGTACACGATGTTCAAATGGCACTAAAGCTTCCCCTAGCGCGGCACGACGAATGTGACCAAGAATGCTGGCGGCAATATCTTGATTGGTTTGCTGGCGCCAGGCACTTTTTAAATTGGTTTCACTGTAGCCTGCACCATCTAGCAATAAGCGAATCTCTTTTAATTGCTCACGGGTCAGCTCTTTAGGTTTATTGCATACCACTTTAAGGGCGATATTTTGGTTCATTTGTTGTTTAACAAATTCAACAAAGCTATCTAGGTAATCGGCTGGCTTTTCTGCTACACCGTAACCCTGGCTAACCCCCAGTAGCTCATCTTTACCCTCATACAATACCGGGCGATTAGCACTGCCTATAAGTACCTTTACCTGCTCTAACTGATTTACTAGGCTCATGTGCTGGCTTAAAAAGGTTTTGGCTTGTTGTGGCCCCATTTCATGTAGATGCTTATGCAGTTTGGCAGGCTCCACTCCCCATAGTTCTTGCAATTCATCTAGCTTTTCACGTACTGAAGGTTGGGTATGAGCTTTGTTGTCAGCCTTGCGCAATACTCGCATGATTTTTTGTGAGATTTGATCCAGTACATCGTGGGCGTGACTGGAATCTTCTTGGCTACCCGGAGCTTCAAAGCTGGCTGGGTTGTGTAATTCATCGATGAGTTGGTCTAACTGAATATTAGGGTCTTTCACCAAGGGCTTCATGGTATTCACTGCTTGTAAGGTATCGTACAAACCCACCGCATCGTGAATATAAAAATCGGTTTTACCTATGTCGTCACAGCGACGAGTAGCGCGGCCAATCATTTGCTCGTACAAAATACGTGACTTCACACGGCGTACAAATAACAGGTGGCAAATTTTGGGGACATCTATACCTGTGGTGAGCAGGTCTACAGTAATGGCCACACTTGGGTAACGTTCATTTTTATAACGGGACAGTACTTTATCTACTTGGTCGGTTTTGCCGGTAATAACCTGCACCGCGTCGCTATTATAATCTTCTTGCCAGATCGCTTTAAATGCGAGGTCTAGTTTATTTTTAAAGGCTTCAGCATGGGGCTGACTTACACAAAACACCATGGCTTTTTCATCGCCAGATGGATCAAACTCTTTGGCAAAGGCTTGCGCAATGACCTCATCAAAGGCTGGGGTAATAACCTTACGGTTAAAGGATTCCACTTCGAAGTTTAATTCATCCTCTAATACTTCAAGGTCTAGCTGACCAGTATCACGGTCAATCACATTTACTTCATCACCCGCTTCTAAAGTAATGCCTTTGCTGTTTAATTGAGTATCGTATTTGATAGGCGGCTCGTGATCGATTAGCCAGTCATCGGCTACGGCTTCGCGATAACTATAGGTATAAACTGGGCGGCCAAATATATCAGTTGTGTGTGCTGCTGGTGTAGCCGTTAAGCCCACTTTAAAGGCATCAAAATAATCGATTACACGGCGATAGCTCGAAAGGTATTGAGCACTGTCGCGTACTAACGCTTCGCCCTCGCCCATTTCCTGGTCTAAGGTGTAACCACGGTGGGCCTCATCTACAATTATACAATCGTATTCGTCTACTGAGATGGGATTATCGTTATCAAACACGCGCTTAACCATGGCCTGTACCGTGGCCACATGAACGCGGGTTTCGGCCTCTGCTCGCATATCGCCTAAATCTGCTACGTTATAGATCTGAGTAAGGGACTGATTTTGCTCTAGCTTGGCTTCCGTAAATGTATCAAAGGCCTGAGAACCCAACGCACTGCGATCGACCAAAAATAGAATACGATTAAAACGCTCTGTTTTTAAAAAGCGATAGATCAAACCTAAAACAGTTCTAGTTTTACCGGTACCCGTGGCCATGGCTAGTAAGGCTTGCTGTGCATTTTGCGCTAATGCGGCTTCTACCGCTTTAATGGCATCTTCTTGATAGCTTCTTAAGCCTAAATAACCAAAGCCTTCTTGCTTTAGTTTAACTTCTGCTTCTTCTTTACTGCGAAGTAGTTTATCTAATAACCCAACTGGGCTATGAAAGGCTTGCAGCGCCTTTGCTAGGTAACTACCGTGGCGTACATCTCTAAACCAAGTACCGGATTTCTCTGCATACTGCTTAACGTATGGGCGGCCATTGCAGGAATAAACAAACGGTATTTGGTAGTGCCCTGCTGTATCGATAGAACCTTCATAGGGCCAAGCGATCGCTCTGCCTTCTTTTTCCCACGCTGGTATAAATTTTGGCTGCTGCTTAAACCCTTTTGAATAACGTTCGGCCTGAGGAATCATAGCCGATACGTCTTGGTTTTCTTTTTTGGCTTCAACAATGGCTATGGGGATTAATCCCGCAAACAAAACGTAATCTGCCCGGCCAGATTTACCGCCTTTTTGGATAGGACTGGTTGGCCATTCCGCAATGGCTTTGTTTAGGTTTTTTTCTGGTCGAGCACCATTTTTAAATGTAATAATTTGTGTATCGGTTATCCAGCCTGCATCTTGCAGTTGTTTGTCTATTAATTGACGGGTTTCTGCTTCGTTTAATTGAATTTTTGCCGATGCTTTACGTGTATTTTGCCTAACGGATTGAAGGCTGCCTTTTTCCCGCTTAAGGCGCTCCGCTTCTTCAGTTAATGCCTTTATTTTTTTCTCAAACTCGGATTGACTGGCCTTTAGCTCGCTCTCTTGCTCGTAATAGAGCTCTTCAAAGGTTTTAGCATCCTCTTCACGCTTATCGGCTAATTCTTTTTGCTGCTGGGCTTCTTGCGCTTTTAAGGCGGCTAGCTCTGCATTTTCTTCAACCGACTGCGCAGATTCCTCTAGCGCTGTTTTTAACTTGGCAATTTCATTTTGTAAATTACGCAGGTTAGCGCTGGGGTCTTCGGGTAATACAAATGGCCCAGGCTTAAATGCATCGCCCTTTTTACCAAAGGAGCGGTGATACCAGATGGCTAGCTCACGAGCCACACGAATACCATCCATTGCGTCTTTATAGCTAGTAACAAACCCATGGCTGGCACTGTTACCTGAGGTTCTTAAAACGTGGAATAATTCGCTGATAGTGCGATCAAGATCAAGTTTGTAACGCAGTTTATTGAGGAGTTCTAACTGTGATTCACGTTCATTACGCATTAGCCCCACTTGGGTGGCTAAATCTTGTGCTAGTGCTTCGCCAAATTGACGTAACTTCATTAGGCAAGCATTGGGGTCGATGGCAAAGATTCGCTCAGCATTGTTAGTTAGCTGAAAGAAAATAGCATCATGTTCTTTTAAGAATTCAAAATTACTTGAATGGGGCATATTCCCGTTAATCCTATCCTTGGTGTGCGTTTTTCAATCATTTTTTGATTTGCACAACATACCACTGGTACTTTTGTTTAACCGGTATTTATACAGGAGATGGGCTGACTTGACCAATCGGTTAAACCCGTAGAATAACCAACTATGGAAAACGGAATAAGAAGTTAAAGTGCGAATTTAATGCTACTTGCAAAAAAGCTCCATGGGGTTGTTTCGAGAGGGGCTTTTTTTCGCACTTATTCGCACTTTAGATTCGCAGATAACTTGGCCAGAGGGCGCTTGGTTACTGGGCTTTCGGAATTCTGGTTTTAAAAATTCAAGCTTTTTGGTTAAAGGTACTATTTAGAGCCCTTTATGAGGAAATCAAACACTAGTATGGACACTGTACACCTTACGCGCCACCTCTTCCCCCCAACGTAAATTAGACATATAAACCCACGCCGAATTCTTCACCGTAAATTACCTTTTTTCGATAAACCTCTACCTTTCAACTATCTTTTTTAAATGCCTATTATTTACCAAAGAAAGACACTATGTGGCCAGATCAAAAGCACTACCCAAATAATCGAACTCGTGTAACTGTTAAGGCTGAATTGCGTTCATGGCTATTCTCGTCATCTAAATCGCTAGTTATTGCGGGTTATGCCAGCTTAGGCCAGTTAATAGAACTAATTGATTCGCAAAACAACTCCGGTAACTTACGTATTTTGCTAGGTGATGAACCATTTGATTACCAACGCAAAATCATTACACGACCGGTGCAAGAAGAGGCCCGTGATTACTGGCTAAGGAAGGGTTTATCAATTGAGCAATGCCCTTACATATCAAAAGCACTTAGACTAATCGAGTCAGGTAACGTTAAGTTTCGTTTCCCAAATAATGAATCTGGACATATTTGTGATTCAGTCCATGCAAAAATCTATTGCTCGCAGAAAGCCGCGCTCATTGGTTCCAGTAACTTCACGGCAGCTGGTCTTACAGGTCGAATTGAAGGTAACGTTGTTTTTTATAAAAGTGAAGAGCCAAAGAAATTCTCTGAAACGTGGGGGCTTGCGGAATCTATATGGCAACTTGGAACGGACGCAAATGATTTTATTATAGGCCTACTCCAACAATTACTTCAATTTGTTACATGGCAGGAAGCATTAGCAAGGTCTTGTATTGAGCTGCTTGAAGGAAGGTGGGTTAATGAACTATTAAGCCAGCAGATCAATACTAACGAATTATGGCCTAGCCAACAGGATGGTATTGCACAAGCACTATGGGTAATTGATCGTATGGGATGCGTATTGATAGGCGATGCTGCCGGGTCTGGTAAAACTCGGCAAGGGGCTTATCTAATACAAGCTTTGGTTGCAAAATTAGTGTCTCAAGGCCAGCTAACACATCTTTGCACAATACTTTGCCCCCCTGCTGTAGTTAACAATTGGGAAAATGAAACAACTTTTCCAGGCCCACAAATCACAGTAAAATCTCTCGGCCTACTTAAAACCAAGACTAAAAAATCCAATCAAATTCAAATTGATAAGTTACTAAAAAATTCAAACATCCTAGTACTGGATGAGGCTCACAATTATCACAATTTAAAAACTAATCGCTCACAAAAACTACTTGATAACTTGGCTCAATATCTTATTTTGCTCACAGCAACTCCAATTAACCGCTCATCGCGAGACCTACTTCCTTTACTGAATATATTAGGCGCAGACAACCTCTCGGATAGAGGTTTCAAAGTATTGAGCAAATTAATAAACAGACGCTATGTAATCGACATTAATGACACTGAATTAGAAGAACTTAGAAAGGAAATTCGCCAATTTACCGTCAGGCGGACTATTCCACAATTCAAAAGATATATTGAACGACATCCCGACAAATACAAAAGCAAGTTAGGCATTAATTGCAGTTACCCTGAAGTTGAAAATATCACTTATACAATGAATGAAAGTGATTATGACAGAAGCATAGCAAAAGAGATAAAGAGTTGCGCCAAACAACTGAGAGGACTTAATTACCTGCTAAAACCAATCAAAGAAGATGATACAGCATCAATGTTCGGCTCAATTCATCAATACGTACAAAATCGATGTAATGCTGCTAAAGCACTTACACAATATCTAATTATGGATGCACTACGAGCATCTAAATTTGTACTAATTGGCTCATTAAGCGGGGACAGTGAAGCATCAACTTTAGCTGGAGTAACTCAAGATCACTCTAAAAAAATAAATTTAGGTCTAATAACTAAATTTTCAAATCCGATTAAATTTCCAGTGCCAGACCTACCGCTTGATCTATTACCTGAATTTCTAAGGACTAAAGAATCATTCGACAAGGCTATCATTGAAGAACTAGAGATTTTTAGAAAAATTAGAGAGCTAACCAATTTAATCTCCGACAATAGAGACAAGGAGAAGGCGCAACATATCGCTACCTTATCAAAATCCCACAGTAAACTCATAGTTTTTGAGCACCGAATATTACCATTAAAGATCATGCAAAAAAGACTATCTACACTAATCAAACATAAAATACATTATGCAGTAGGCAACAACCAGGCAGGTAAGGATTCAGCCATCGAAGCATTTGCACTGGATTCTATTAAGGGCGATCACATTGCGTTGTGTTCGGATGCGATGTCGGAGGGTGTTAATTTTCAATCCTCATCAGTTTTGATAATGCTAAACATCCCTTCTGTTATAAGATATGCAGAACAACGTATTGGGCGAATCGAACGCCTAGATTCACCTCACAAAAGTGTCGAAATCCATTGGCCAAAAGATGCTGATGAATTCAAACTAGAAATTGATAAGAAATTCATAAGGCGCATTAAAGAAGCTGAGGCTTTAATTGGAAGTAACATTAGCTTGCCAAAAGAGTTATTTGAAATTGATGAATGCAGTAACAATGCTGAAATAGCCATAAAACACCTTTCTAAATTACGAAAAGAACAACAAGAAAACCTTTCAATTGATGATGCATTTTATTCGGTTCGCAATTTATTTGATGGGGACAACCCTTTAATCCCACAATCGACGTTAGATTCTATGCGTGGTGTTACATCACTAGTTATATCTAGAGTCTCCGTAATCCACTCAATGACGTACTCGTGGGGATTTTTCTGTTTTGCTGGGGATCAGAATCAAACACCATCATGGGGTGTGGTCACTGAAAATAATGATGTCATTGTATCACTTGATGACATTACAAAATTCCTTAGAGAAAATTTGAACAACTCAGTTGTGAGTCTTCCGCCAAATAGATATCCAACTCAGAAAATATTGAGCCTGACACAAATGATTCCTGATTTACAGCTAGCAAAGATTTCAAAAAATCAAAATGCTGTTTTGCTACTATTAGATCAATATTTGAAATATGAGCAACAACAGTATAAAGAGGACAGAAATCAGGATCGTGTTGATGAGTTACAGTTACTAATCGACCACCTACCGAACCAATCAAGAGATTTATTTTCAGGGGTTGACATCCCCAATTTTCATGTACTGAAAGCACTTTCAAATGAATTCGCTAAGATCATTGCCCCAATAAGAGCGGAAAAGCTAAAACTTTACGGTTCCAAAAAACTTATTAGATATCAAGATTTACTACCAGACTTGAAAAGGGAACGCATCCGATATGAAACAATTCATGATCGCTTATGTTCAAAACTCAATCTTATTGATCACCCTCCGAAGATTGCTGCCGCAATATTTGGAATATCTCGCCTCCACTAAAGTACTCTGTATCAACAGGGTACAATTGAATATTATGCTCTCAATAGATCACTAAAATAATCAACATTTTACCAATATTTGACTATTCTTACTTATGTATATGATGCACATCCGTAGATAGGGAATATTTCGATAAGCTAAGGTATTTAATATGAAAACTACATGGTTTGATTTTTTTAACACATTTTTTGAGGAGACATGCAGCGAAATTGGTGAAGTTATGTATGCCGATGGTTGTCGTGAAGGCTGGTTACAGGGAGAGATGTTTCGTAAATCAACCGATGAAAATTTTTCGGTTAATTCTTATAAAATAATGGATGACAATAAGGTAACCGGTACTATTGATGTTTATGGCGAAAAACCGTTTGAAAACTCCCAAACCCAAAAAATGATTGCTGAAATAAAAATAGTTGCTTCGTCATTTTACACAAAATGCATAGATGGAAATTACAATATTGAGTCCTATTCAACAAAAGGAATAGTTAAGATTACTCAGAAACACTTAGATCGAGTTAATCATAAGGAAGGATCAATATTAAAAGATATGACTAGGCTGCTATCTATCGAAGAAATGAACCTTCAAAAGTACATTATTTTAGTAATCCCTGAGTATGAAGACATAACTGAAACTCCTGGACTGAAGAAAGCACTCAGTAATATTAGTTTATCTAATAATTGCCGGGAGTTGAAATACCCTGAACATGATTTCTCAGTGAGGATTTGGAAAATATAGGTAACATAGGAGCAATGCGAAATTGTTGGTACGTGAAGGTCAGGCATTGAAATAAAGGCATCGGCAATAGTAGGGTCATGACAATGGGTGGTATGAATGGTCCAAATTACTTCTTTTAAATTGATGGAAATATGCACAAGGTAGAATATCAGTGAACACCCCAATGCATACAAATATTAAACCAGGCTAAAAGATGATAGTAGATTTAAATACAGGCTGTTTATAGAGCAAGTTAAAAGAACTGCAATGAAATCCTGGTAGATTTGGATATTCCTAATCAAATCAGAGCATCATAATTTACCCAAGTAAAAATCCCCGTGATAAGTGCGATAAGCGGTATTATAATTAATATCAGCAGAAGGGTATTTATGCTTAATGTTCATTAAGGGCCAAGAAAGACTCATTTACTTCATATTTTAGCCCCAGATTCGAGTCTGGGGACATTTAGCTAAATTTCGACCTTTTCATTAACTAAAGGCTAGTGTATACGTGATCTACAGCCTATATTTAGTGCTAAAAAAACCATTGGGGTATCACTGGGGATATATATACCAAATCAAACCCATTAAAACAGCTAAACCGTGGGGATACAGCCGATATGTTTGGCCTCAGGTGGGACCATTTTCCGCTTTACTAGTACTTTCCTAGCCCTTGCTGGCTAAGCTGGTCATTTCGGCCAATGATAATTATCGGCATTTATTGAAAGTCGCGCTGATTCCCCCCTGACTCAGATATGCAACACACCCTTTCTTTACTAGACTATTATTTTAATCTCCCTATTTAAATGAGTCACCAGAGCAAGTGTAATAATGAAAATATTTTTATTCATTTTAGCGTTATTGATATCTAGTATTAGCTATTCACTTGAAGTCATTACACTCGTCAGCGACCCCTACCCACCGTATGTGCAAGAAGATGAAGTTACCGGTGTCATCTCAGGTAGCGCCATTGATAAAATAAGAAAAATATTTTCATATATCCCAGAGGTGAAAGTGGAGTTCCGGATTCGCCCTTGGGTGCGGGCAATGATTGAAGTAGAAGAAGGCGCAGCGGATGCTATTTTGCAGATTTCCTTTAAGCAAGAACGAACTCGTAAGTTCAAATTCACTGATCCATATATATCGGGAAGATTGAACCTTTATTATAATCACTTCAAGTACCCAAAGGGTATAAGTTGGAAAACGCTACCTGACTTAGCCAATTACAGCATTGGTACTGTTAGGGGCTATTATTACAGTGAAGAATGGAGCGAAGCGGAAAAAAATGGCGTTGTAAACAGCTCTCAGTTAACCAATGCCGAGAGTTTGATTCAGTTTATAGTATTGGATCGAGTGGACATTATTTTATTAAATAAAGAGGTAGCTGAGTTAAAACTCGCTGAACTAGACCTACAACACAAAATAATTCCACTGACAAAACCCTTAAAAACCTATAGCTGGCATATGGCCTTCTCCCATAGAACACAGGCCAAACGATTAATACCCAAAATAAACGAAATCAT
>MAAA01014122.1_pt1 | contig 23263 bp, 15 predicted proteins | sample 1115971 | NCBI WGS metagenome assembly MAAA01 (sample SAMN04961123, study PRJNA320927) | seawater metagenome | isolation source: sample BD02T6 sea water enriched with oil for 6 days | place: USA:Gulf of Mexico | collected 2013-07-27 | reverse complement strand
AGCGTTAGAACCACCATTAGCATAGAGCAGACTTAAGTTATACAAAGCTTCCGCATTATTCTTTAGTGCTGCCTTCTTGTAATATGAAATTACCTCAGCATCATCTACTTTCCCTTCCTCGCTTAAAATATGTGCAAGGTTAAGACACGCCTGGATATTTCCTTGCCTTGCAGCCTTTTTATAAAATGAAATTGATGTACTTAAATTCGGTTCGACACCATCCTGAGAACGGTATATTTTTGCTAAATATAAATGCGCCCTCACATCACCGGATGAAGAAGCTCTATCGAAGTAGGCTAATGATTTTTTAACATTCTTGCGGAGATACTCTCCTTGATACAAAGCCTTGCCTAATCTCACTAATGCCCAACAGTTACCCTGTTTTGCCGATTGGTCATATAAGTTGAAGGCCTTCTTAATATCCCTTTTTCCAGTTAATCCATGTTCATATATATGAGCCAGTTTGTACTGTGCATCAGCACTATTTTTTTCAGCAAGTTTACTAAATATTACCTCAGCTTCTTTAAATGAAGCTTGTTTATACGCCTTCATTCCTTTGGCGAATGGAATTGACTCCCATAGCTTTAGTTTCCTTAAAAACGGACGTGAGAACCCAATCTCCAAATCGCTACAGCCTATTTTAAAGTTTATGGCTTCATTTTTTTTCATTCTTTAGCGTACTCCATCGCATTATAATTATTTAGTTTGGAATCAACTATTTACTGGGCGACTAGAAATACTCATTAATACGTGCAGTAAATGTATTACTGTGTCAATCCCTGTAAATATGTAACTTTTAAATATGCTGAATCGCATTCCTTAAAAAAATCCACGTCATGATAGATTCATTTATTTTTAGATTATTTACCATGTATAACTAAGCAGTGATTCGTACTATCAAACTCACGCCCACCAAAATGAATTTTATCTCTAAATACACGTATTTCTGTACTTAACGTCTTAATGATTGCTATCAATTGTATGGTGCAACAACGACATGTACATACTGGCGACCCATACATGTCGCATTAACAAGCATATGCCAGCGAATAGGTTTATCTTTTAGGTCCCGTTGCAAAGAATATTCAGAAATAACGTATGCGTTTTCTCTTAATTTTTCCTGCAGTACTGAAGTGACAGTTTTATATGGATATTGGGGGATGAGACGCAGAACTTTCAGATAGGGTAATGCTGTATTTTGTGGATTTGACACTTACTTCCATTTACCACTTCTATCCGAGAAGTGTCCTTATCTAAGCCATTCATTGGCCGTTTCATTATTATTATTTGTAACTATCCAATAAACGAACAACGGAATGTGTGCTCGATGGAATAATACGATATTGCCAGAACTAATCTTATTTTCCTATTAAAATCAATTAAACAGGTCTAATTTTTTAACATTGATATTGGGTATCACCTGGTTTTAGCCAATATCTTTCCAATAAATTGTTACTAGTTCTAAGTTTTTGCTTAAATATCAAAAATATATGCTTATTCAAAGCACCCGATGACCATAAAAGAACAGCACTTCACATTCAATGTAAAACAGAAGTACCAACACCTACTGAAATATAACTATGCATCTGCAATAGGAGGCAGCCATTATTAGTAACCAATAACCCCCCCCCTATAAGACAAGTCATTTTTTAAACACCCCATAACCTCATAGTTTTTTTCTTATGAGAGCATTGTTATCTAAATTTTCAGCAAGACATTTGGTATCGACCCTTTACGGCGTCGAATAGCCTTATTGCTAGTCGTTTCATAGGAGATAACGATTCATGACTTAGGTTCTCAGATTTACACTCCGGGCAAACTCTAGATATTGCGCGCCTAGACAGTCACTCTTTGGTGCAAAATATTTTGCCAGCCAAACACATTACATTTCAAACTAAAAGGTTGAGGTTTAATCGCCATAATCTCGCAGTATCTTTGATTTTTACGTAATCACTCTTGAACCATGACACAAGCATGCGACAGCTGATGTCGGGTAGAAAGTTAGAACAACAAATCTACTTACTGCCTTAACCAAATTCAAGCGTTACTTAAAGCTATTATCGCTGGCCGGAGTACTGCCAAGACTCTTCTAATTGTTCAATATGCAACCATAATTGCTTTAGCACATAACCATTAAGTCAAATGACATAGCTTATTTCGATCAACATGCCGACGATCTTGCAAATCGGTACAAAGAGAATAATAGGGAAAGTACACTTAGGCAGAGCAGTACTGGTACCTCGCATAGGTATTGCCCGAGATATTGGCTGCAGCACAGGCCGAGACACTGCAGCACATACTCAAGATGGATTAAGCACCATAGCAGCCCCCCTATAAGAGAGGTTATTTCGGAAGCTCGCTCATTTGCTAAATATCATTGAGTTACTAGTCATCACCTGAGGCTCTGAGCGTTACCAGACGGACGGGAGAGTACTGCAGATAGACCTGAATGAGAGTCTGAAGCTATCCTCTTCCCTGGGCCTTTGTAACCCTCGGCTTTTGATAACGTCATTTAAAAGCAGAGGCTTAATCAACTATATAAACTACCTAGGTAGCATGGCAACTCTCTCATTGGTTTAGATAACCAACAACAGATCACTGTGCAAGAAACGAACAGATCAGAGAATTTAATACGATTCTTAACAAATGGCAGATCCGATGAATCTGCTGAGATTACGAAGACAGAAATAGCACCATTACCCACAAACAAGCTATTGGATTATGTCTACCATTCATTCACTACGTAGCAATCTTATTTGTATACCTACCTATGAACCCATTTAACATCGCTTATTACGATCAGTATGCTAACGACCTTGCCTCGCAATACAATAGCCTCAGCTTCAAAGAAGTACACTACGATTGGTTAGATCTAACACCAAATAACAGATTTGCACTTGATGCTGGGTGTGGCTCTGACCTAGATGCTGCAGCATTGGGTGATAAAGGTTTAAGTGTTTTTTCGGTAGACCCATCTAAAGAGTTATTAGGGCATGCCAAGAACCATTTTACCTCACCTAATATCTCTTTCAACTGAGCTTAGAGCTCCATTTGGCTGATGAGCCAGTACTAGTTATAGATGTTAATGGCTCGGATCAACCAACTCTTTCTATATCAGTGCGAGGCACCATTAGTTGTCTATAATATTCATAGGCACCATCTAAGGAAAGCCTGATAACTAAATATTGTTATCACTAAAGCCCACTTATTAATGGATTAAGAATGCATAATAACTCAAGTATCAAGGTCGAAAGCATCTTAGAGAGCGGAGTGCGCAGCTTAAAAACAAGTCAAAGTGCACATTGCTCAGAGCGTAACTCCAAAAATGAAATTGCTGAGGCCAACCTCACACACCATATTGGTGCTTCTTTTATTAAGTCTGGCTATAACTTGTATGCTGAGTTCCCCATTAGTAAGGGTCGACTTTTAGATTTAGTTGCTTTTGGCAATGATAGTGATGAATGGATAGCTATTGAAGCAAAAGGATATTTGCATTCAAATCAAGATAAGGTTTTAGCCGACTTTAAACGATTGGAGGGTATTTCCAACGAAGACTGGATTGAGGGCGCCAAAGTGACAAAAGTTATTCTAGTGATGAACAGGCACCCAAAACTATCAACTTGGTGGAAAACGCGCGGAACTTCAAGCCTCGAAGGCATACAAGCTACAGAGAAAAAATCTGGATTAGAACAATTTAATGAAATCAAACGGCACTTAAAAAAAAGTGAATATGTTGACAGCTTCCAATGGTATACCCCAGAAAAAGACTGGGTTTATGAGGTTTTATACGCCATATCTTAAAGAGTAAGTTTTTCTAGTAAAGAAACTAGTTTAAACCCTGTATTTATAACTAATGGCCATATAATATTCAGTAAATTTATGAGCTAAATATAGTATATGAAATTACTGAACACCTATGAGTCCGAACACGAAGGCGAAGCCGCCGTGGCCAAAATACAAGGCAAAAAACGATTAGCAAGCGAACGTGACAGCACAGAAGTCATTTACAATTTATTTGGTGAACCCACATGGGGAAATTTCTACCGCCTAGGTATGTTTAACTTGCCATTGCTTCAACAATTACTCGACCAACGAAAAGCTGGCCAGGTATTTGATCAAGCTAAGCATCAAGAGATCATCTCTATGCTCAAATATGTTGCGAATCAATTTGAGATAGAGATACCTTCTCACTGGCTATAACTAACCCTCATCAAATTCAGCACTATTGAAGTGCAGAACATTACAGTTTTCTTTAATGGTTCTTTGTAGCGCCTCATCAAATCCATCTTTTGTTTTAGCCTGAATCTCCACAGAAATAGTAACCTCCACACCTAGTTTGGCTGTGAATTGCTCTACTATTTCATTCACTATAGTTGCAAAATCTATTTTTGCCTTTACGGCATCAAGCTCAACACTTCCATAGAATTGCTTTTTAATAGCAGTCTGAATAATTTCAGCTGAAATTGTTGCTGTACTTGAAACATGACTTCCCGCTCCATTTACGGAAAGGTTGCCTGGCTCTTCTCTACCAGCACGCTCAGCTTCAACTCTTTCTAGCTCAGCTCGTTCCTTTGCACGGTACTCTTCCGTTGCTTCACGTGAAATTAAGATTGCTGAGTCATCCAATATCACAGATGTACCTCTGCCATATTCGAAACCTAGATACCGATCACCTTCCTTACCGGCTGCATAACCGAAATAATCCTCACTCGACAATCCCTGATTAATGGCATTTTTATATACAGAATCATTAACTAAACGCGGCAAGTATAGATAATGGCAGCAGTCTTGCCATACCTTAAGTGCATTTACATCGCTAATACCATCTTTAAAATACCACTGCTTTAACATATTTCGTAAGTGAATTGGGCTCCACTCTGAGATTATCCACTCTTCTTCGCGCAATGTATTTTCAAGTTCTGAAACTAAGTTTTGAGCGGCTGGTGAAATTGATGCAACCTCCCAATGAAGTTGAGGTTTCCCATTAACAATGTCTTCAACTGGGCAAATCAACCACTTATAAGTTTCGCGAACAAACTGTTCGAAAGTACCTTTTGCAGCATCTGCATTACGTGCTGCCTGTTTAGATAAGGAGACTGTTAAATCTAGCTTTCCATCTTTTACATCTGCAACAATGCTTTTCCAAGCAAGGTACGTTCTACCCGCATCCTTCAATCGACCTATCATATCGTAATCAGGGGCAAAGAAAATTAAGCGGTTCTGCTTTTGCCTTGGTTGATCACCACGATTACGTAATATTTCTTCGGCTGTTTCATAAGCCAATCTTGCATCACCACGGCTATATGCCGCATGGGGTGGCAAAACAACTAGGCGTGGCCCCGTAGAATAATCATCAGGAACATCTACCGATTTGGTAAATACATGAATACCACCAAAGAAATGGCTACGGCCAAAGATTTGTTCAACACGAGTTTTTAGAAGCGGCATAAGCTCTTCTAAGTCGTTTAGATTTTGTTTACGGCTTTCCATTTCACGTCGTAAATTAGGCTTAGTGTCTAACCAAAAACGATCGCTATCCGTATAAAGGTAGGTTAATTTATCATGTAAGCGTTTAAGTACATCTTCAAACACACCGATAGTCTGCTCTGGCTGAGCACAACCCAATAAAATGTGATCTAGCTGAATCCCCTTTACAGTTTGATCCGCAACCGCAGGTGCACTACCCAAAAAAATGGTACGCATAGCCCTGCGGGCAGCTTGCACACTACCAAACCGAGTATCATGCGCATCGATAGCTGCAGGTTCAGAACGGTCGCCATCTACTTCTTTTTCTAAAACTGGCTCCCAACCTTGCGGTAAATAATGAATGCTTTTGTTGCGAACATTAGTATCATCTAGCGCGATTGAGCCTGGCATAAGCAAGGCATCTTTATTTTCAGAATTCCACAGGCGATGTATGACAATTGCCATGTACTGTAATACGCCACGGGTTCTCTGGAATTTATCCAGCGTCGACCAATCTTCATATAATCGATCAAAGACTTCAGGGTGTATGGGATAGCACTGACATAAGCGCTCGAAATAAACATTTGATTGAGTTTCTAGAGGAAATTTTTCACTATTAGCACGATAAAAATCAGAGAATTGACGGCTAATGCCTTCTACTTCAGAGCGCTCACCTGCCGATTCAAATAAACGCCTACGTACGATTTCAAATGACTCCGAACTGGCAACTGGTTTCCATACTGATTCGACACGGGCAAAATATTTTTCTAATGAGTTCAGTGCGCGCTGACCCATAGGCCCACCCACCTCTAATTCAGATTCAGGAAGCGATGCCAAAAGGATTGCATTAGGTACCGCTTTTAAAGCTTCTGTTAATGCTTGAATAAATGACAGGTTACTGTCAAAGGTGCCCGCTTTAAATTGCTTTCCAACTTCTAATTGTCGAATAAAAGCAACAAGCTCATCTACTAAGATGACACAAGGTGACGCTTTTTCAATTAGCGCTCTAATCACTTCCTTACCCGGCGAAGTACCATCATTATCACTAGCAGCGACCATTTTAAAACCTTCATCACCAAGAAGCTGCCAAGCTAATTCACCCCAAAGCGTATTAATGGCCAGCTTGCCATGCACCTGTGGCTGACTGGGAGATAACTTAATCCCATCAATTACCGCAATATTTGCTTTAGGAAGATTATCAATGCCCGCTGCAGCTAATATTTCAGGAATACCTTCTAGCTTATCAGTTTCCGTTTGGTGTGATGCCAAGTGCAATACTGAAAGCATCGTATGGGTTTTACCACCACCAAATGCTGTTTGCAGCTGAACAACAGGGTCGCCACCTTTGCCTACCAAGCGTTCAGCTACCGACATCAATAGAAGGCGCATACCCTCAGTAATAAACGTTCGGGAAAAGAATTTTTCTGCATCCTGATATTCTTCAGGTGCTGTTCCTGTCGCCACCTGAGATATATCTGCCGCGAATTCTGATTGCTTAAATGTACCTTCTAATACATCTTTATGTGGCTGTGCGATTTCACGCCAAGGTTTCAAAGACATGTTTTATTCCTCTTCCAATACGGGAGTAAATGTAAGCTCGCTATCATCTTGACCATGGGTATTACTATGGCTTTTACGCGATATGCTTACTTTACTAAATTTTGTTGTTAAATCTTTCCAATCTTGGTATTTCTTCCAAGAATTCACGAACAATAGATTTGAATTGTTATTTTCTATGGCTAATTCAAGGCCTAAGCGGGTAATAAAATAGCGTCCATTTCTATGGCCACTCATTTGCTCACCGGCATTTAACGCAACTTTATGTATCTTGCCTAAACGATATACACAATGTTTACTTTTTAATGCCCGAGGCGCCCAAGTCGTCCCGGTTGATTTTAATTCATCACCTAACAGTACTTCTACCGACTCCACATCAGCCCAAGCATAAATGGTTTTCTTTGCCTGATCATACAATGCTATGCGCTTTACTTTTTCTAATGGAAACGCTGGACTTTCATTCCACTGGGTATAAAAACATCGCTGTTCTTCATGGTACTTTAACCTAAGCTCTCGATTACTCTTAGGTACCAGCCCTACCATCACTAAATCTTTCTGCGACTGTCGCTTTTCATCATACTCGCGACTATCAAATCGTATCCTGCGTTCATTTAATACTTCACCCGATTGCTCAAATAAGGAATTTAGATAGTCATTATAAAGAGCATTTTTTTTACTTCTGCCAGGTTGCAGAGGGATAGCACCAATATTAACGCGATCAATACTTTTATAAAAAGGGTGATCTTTAAAATCCATTTCGTCTTTAGGGTAAGGAAATAGAATAACCCCACCGATGCTTTTATTAGCAACCTTTACCGACTCGTCAGAGCCCTCCTGCCATAAAATTGCGTCACGATAGCGGTGCAATTGAGAAATCGTATCTAAAGGCGGGCCAAAGGGTGTTTTCGCTTCAGGATATTCGGCCGATCCCTTGTCAAAACGATACTTGGCATCCAAAACAACTTTGAATGTCTTTTTATCTTTTGGATTAGCATAACCAGAGCGTGAAAATTCAATAAAATTATCCGGTATCTGACTAAACGTATGCGTGTAGTCTTTACTGCTAAACTCACGATTATAATATAACGAAATATCATCCCCACTGGTTACCTGCTTAAAGTGAACGCCAGACTTAACCCCCTTTTTAAGATTCACACTGAATTTTTGATGTTCAATCTTAACAATATCCGTTGCGGCTAAGTTGTACTTTGGGTTATCACGTAATAATTTTACTGTTTTCAGGAAACACCAATACTCGTATAAGGTCGCAATATCCTTATAATCCATATTAAATAAATCATTATCAGAAAGCGTCAATCCTTTCCTTAATAATAAATACCTGTGATAAAACTCTTTATAACCTGGCGCCATGGTTAGCGTAGTTGAAAACTGTTGCTCATTATCGAACTTTCCAACAGATGCTAGCGCAGGGTCCATCAAACGAAAACGTAGTTTACGTTGGTGCCCTTTTAATAATTCAACTTCGCCACTTAAACGAAGCTTACTTTTCTTATCTCGCTTGCCAATTTCGGCTACTAGCTGGCTAAGCGTTTTAATTACATCTTTAATTGCCCACACAACAAAACGGTTTTCTTGGGTATCGTAACTAACTTGCTTATGTTGCTCTTGTAGATGAGAGATTTGAATTGAACTGGTTACGTTAAAACCACCCCCACGACAATACCGCTCTGGTTTCTTAAGCGCGGTTTGCAGCGATTTTTGCGTCACTCTCTTTACTCGATCAACCGGTTTTGTTCTGAGTTCACGTTGCAGGCGTGACTTTGGGCTTCTTAATATAGTATCAATACTTTGTTCAAAACTTGTCGCCAATACTTTATAGAGGTTTAGCCACTCAGAAAGCGTCTGTTGGTAGGTAGAACGTGGCGTCGCCGAGGCATACGTTTTTTTAAACACATCAAAAGCCAAAGAATAGATAATTTCAGTGACTTCTTCAATCATGGCTGGAAAGTCTTCTTTATAGTCTAGCTTTTGAGGAAAAACCTCTGCCCCCAGCGCAAAGCAATCCTTCCCTTTTACATCGCGAATAGAAAAATGGGTCTTGCCAACAGCATTGCCTAAATTAATACTGCCTGTTAATCGATAACGGCCACCAATTTCTCGGCATTTAATAGCAGGCTCAAGTACATTATTTACATATAACGCATAAGGTCCACTTGCCACTTTACCTGGTATTTCATACAGCCACTCTAAACGTTGCCACTCAAAAAATAGCGGTTGTTTTGATGGCTCTAGAATCTCTGAATTAACATCATCAAAGACCATTCCTTTTACATGAAACCAAACATCAGTATGGTGCGTTAGCTGACTTTGAATAACCTCAGGAAGACGAGCGTCATCCAAAGTAAGCTGGCAGAATGCATTATCTGGCGATGTAAAAAACAAAGCAGGCATAAACTAACCCTACAACCAAAATGACGTAAATCCGTCATCAGTAAAGCGCTGCAGCATAAACATGAGTTTTTTGATACTGCGTGGATACCTAGGCTCATCCTTCAATACCATTAATGCCGAATCTACCCCAGACAACTCCATGTCTTTTTTGATATCTGCGCCACTTAGCTCTTTAAGTAACATCAATATGGTGGTTAATACCGCCATGGAGCTTCCTTGTATTCTTGGCAGTACCTTTTGCATTAGCTGATAATCAAGTGCGTCATCAGCGGTCATAATAGTTGCTTTTTCAAATCCCAATTGAGTATGTTGGGCCATATAAAATGCTAACTCGTCACGAACGCGATAACCAAAATGCAAGCCTGCTGGCTCTAACAGCTTATTTATACAAACTAATAAATTGATAACTGGGGTCAGGTCAGATTTTTGCTTAGCTGATAACTCGATCGAGTTTAAATAAGGCGCAACAAAGCTATCGGCATATACACCTTCAATCTCATTAACCTCCTCTGTTTGCGCTGCCGCCCACGGTAAATGAATATGATTCATTTCAATCGCATTGGCTCTATCTAAAACCTTACGACTAAACGGATGCGTGGTTTCATCCATATTCACAGTCCCTACAATTACAAGATTTTGTGGGATCGTTACGGGTACACCACGGTTAACCGATGAGTCATCAACAACTGCGGATGTGCGAATTAACTCGCCGTCTCTTTCGCGCGTTTCTAAAACACTCAAAAAGTCAGAGAAATAGTGTTCAACCCGCGCCAAGTTCATTTCATCTAAAATAACAAAAAATGGCTCATCTGGATGCGCCAAAGCATCTTGTAAAACCTTTAATAGTTTTTGCTGTTCAAACTCACCTTGAATATTTCGATAGCCAACTAGATCTGTATTATCAGCCCAATCAGGTCGCACAGGTATCAGCACACAATGAAATTCATCACCAAAGCCAATCGCCTTAGCAAACTGCCTAACAATTTGGGTTTTACCTGTACCTGAAATACCCGCCAAAATAACCAGGGGTTTAGTGCGCATGGCTAAATAGAAATTTGCGATATCACTTAAACTATAATCAAAACCTTTAGCTGACATGTATTTTTGAACATGACTCAACCAATCACTGGCGTCTATTTCTGTAATTTTTGAAGGCAAGGGAATTTCAGGCTCTTCAAATAAGCCAATTTGTTCTCTATCTACTTTATCTTCAGGTAGCGACAACTCTGGCAACCAGCGACTCACTTCCTCGGGTAATTTAATACGAGTTGATTCTAGCAAAATAGCTAACGCTTCCCAATTAAACTCAAATAAGTACCCCTGGTTTCCCGTCCCCTGGCTATTAAACGGCCCACGTAATCCAGATAGCGCTTTAGACAATGACACTTTTAATCTTCGTGTATCATCTGGCGTAATAATTGGGTTTAGCTCGAATAACACTTCAACATCCACTTTGCGCCCTTCCCTACGCCACTCACTTTTTTCACCAAAAGGATCATCACAATGGCTATACACAGAGGTCGCTTTAGACAATGCTCTAATACCACCGGTGGTATTATGAAGGATGATATCCCCAGGCCTCACATCCATCAGAGCATCCCAGTGCCGCTGAGCTCGTCCGCCTTTATCTAATAATGGCGCCCATAGATATTTTTTTCCTTGGTCCTCACTGTAAGTGCTGCCCTGCATCACAAACCATACAACCGGCTCTCGTTCATCGGTCTTTTCTTCGTCTGGAAGCATTTTTGAAAGTACTTGATAGCAAACCTGTAACTGGTGCTCAGCTTCACTGTCCGCTGTAAATGCTTCGATCAACTGATTAGCCCGCTCGATATTATTTTTTGCAGAGGTGGCACTCACACCTGGGCCACAAAAATAAGTATGCTCTCCACTGCCCAATGTTTTCCAACGCCAAGCATCACTAACCACTTTATTATCTCTTAACTCTAAACAAACAAAGGCTTCCCATGAACCGGCCACCTCGTATGCTTCACCTTCGTGACTAAAACTGCTGGTGTCTTTTTCTTGATCATAAATTGCTGCTATATTTAGGTTCTTGACAAAGCAGAAATGTACTTGTTTAGCTGCCACATTTACAATAATTGCGACATCGCCTGCCTTTAATTTGGCAAACTTATCACTATTCCAATAAAAACGAGTTCGATCTGAAGAAAATAGTTTTTGATAATTAGCTTGTACTACTGGAGGCCTTTTAACCTCATAAATCAATACGGGTATATTGTCATCACCAACATACTTAGGATTTTTAACTACCCTAAACCCCAATGTTTCTAGCTTTTCTTGGAATTCACTATAAGTAAGTTCCTGCCAAAGTGTGATATCGGCAGGACCACCGGTAGAAAATAAAAATGCTTGGGACAATAATTGTTTAGGATCAAAACGCTGCCCTTTGAATACAACAGAAAATCGTTCACCTGGACCAATAGGCTCACGACCAATTGCATCTATCGCTGCAATTACGTGCTCACGTTTTATTAAGCTTAATTCCACTTTAACTGACATGGTTTTCCCTAACTTTCTAATATCTTATATATTCTTGGTAAGTCATAAGTTGCTAAAAGGCTTATAAGTTTTTCATTTTTATTGCCATTTTCTGTAATGGCTAAAATCACTAATTGAGTATTCTTCTGGAAGTAATCTAGTGCATCAATTAACGTTAATTTTTTAGATGCAATTGTAAGCTCTGTGCAATCTTCTTGATATCTCATAACTTCAGCTACAGGTAGATTTAACTCTAGTATCTCGTCTTTCACATGCTTGGCTAACCAGCGTTGAATAGTATTAGCACTTAATACATTTAAATCACCATTCGTACGAACTAGCGCTTGAGAGTAATCTTTATCACCCAGGTAGCTAAGAAGGCCTGTCATTAAACTTGTGGATGGAAACTCTTTTATATCAGGCTTAAAGTGATCAATAATTAAAGCAGGTTTATTGAACAGGCTAATTATTTTTTTCAGCTTGTCTGTTACGCAAGGTAAAGGCTGGGCCAAGTACTCTGTTTTATTTATCCGCTCATGAACAAGAACATTGCGCAGATTCGCAAGTTGCTGCATATCGTCTTTAAATTGATAATAAAACGATTTCTTGTCACATATCACTTTGTAATTCTTCATCACAGAATCAGACTTAGACTTTTTAGCTGCCTTTGCCACTAGCGTTTCCAATTCAGCAAAAGCAGCCAAGAATGACTCTGTAACTTCAGACATTACAAATCCATCTCGTGATTTTCATTGGTGTGTATTTCACCCACATCATGAGAGGCTGCCACAATCGCGTGCCAAGAACCGATTAATTCATTGTACGCGCGGGCTTCTTCTGCCCATTTTTTACGTTCGCACAAGGTATATAGGTGATACGCCAATTGGCGAATAGTTTCACCACGTTCAGGCATCAAAGCCAATAAGGTACCTGCGGCCGCTTCTCCTTGTTGGTTCAGCATACGAATTAACTGATGGCAGGCTTCCCATACCGGTGTGCGACTATCGATTCTGGGATCCCAATCGATCGGGTATTCATTCCATTTTAATAGGCGCACTTTACCGGCCCCAGATTCAATTACACCGGCTTTTTGTACGCCATCTACCGAAGTTCCTTTCGCACGGGCCAGAGTATCTGCCTCGCCAAACAGCCCTACACCCCAACCGTATTGATCAAACCAGTCATCACAAAATAAGGTTTCTTCATCAAAGTTACCGCTGTCCGGATTTAAGTAATCGGTAATAGCGCGATTAATTAAGATGAGGGCTTCGTGTACCCCCATTTCACTACCGTCCGACTCTAAAATATTTTCGCATTTGGAGTAGATGGCTATACCTGGGCCGATAGCGGCTTGCGCTAAATCTACAGGTGCAATAGGTGATGAGCCTTCACTACCACCAATCATGGCTTCAAGGGCTTCTGGCATTGTTTCACGGAGTTCACGCTGAAATTGGCGGCGGGAAATAGATTTGGCACCTTCTTCCCGTTTCTGGCAAACCAGAATAACAGATGAGGCTAATGCATTTGTACCTGAGCCAATCATCCTATTGCTCAATTCAGTGCGCATGGGCCAAGTACCATCAATAGAAAACCCCGCTTTTATAACAGCCTCTAAAAACGTTTCCCAACCGGTACTCGCAGTGCCTCCGTCTTTTGTATCCGATTGTTTAAATGCATAATAAATTGTCACTGGAAATGCAGGATGTCCTTTTTCCGCCATGTTATGCACCGCTTTAGTCATCCCCTCAAGGAAAAATGTATCAGCTGCTTTCTTTGATGAATGCCTAAAAGGGGTAGCAATAAGTTCTTGATCTTTTGGTACAGCTATTGTTAGAAAATTATTGGGAAAAAAGGGTTTTAATGCTCGTCTCATCCACACATAAAAGAAGTCAGATAAATCAGCATACCCAATATTGTCATAGTAAGGAGGATCTGTAGATATTACTTTATTAATAGAGATACTTTGGGTCGCCGCATCATCTTGCTGCGCAAAAGATGGTAAATTACAAGGTAATTTCCCAACAACTTTAGCTACCAATAAAGCACTGCTTACGAAATTACCCGATGCATTACCAATAGGATTAGATTCAGCAAAGTCCCAAGTCATTGGCAATGCATGACGACTAAAGGTGTTGATCACACCACTTTGAGTTGGTGTAGGGTCCCATCTAGAAATAGTCGACCCTCTGTCAATAACTTTATCCAATGCAAAAGTTAAATACATTGCGAGTGCATTTGCATAATCACTCACATTAGTAATTTGAGACTTTTCTGTGGATGCATCAAGAATCACCTTTTCTCTTACTACTTTTATCAAATCAGATAAACAAGCTATCGCACATAATTGACGATTTGTAAAAAGATCTCGGTGACGTTTCATTCCATATTCTTGAACTCGAAAACTTAAAGCCTTATCCGGCAATATTGTTTCTGGTATATTTTCTGGGCGGCAAGATAAAGCACTATTTTCAAATGTATCTTCAGGGGTTAAATATACTCTTTCATTACGCCCTTCAACAATGATGCACATTAGCTTTTGACCTAAGCGTCCTTTTTTTCCTTCAGCCCTGATATATGGGAGGGGTATAGCTGAACCAGACATAAGGCAAATTGCGCCCCCCCTATCAACCGTACCTTTGATCGCATCCGTTGGTATTTTACCCAACATGACCTCAAATTTATAACTGTTACCAAATATAATAGGTTTAACCCATACCTCTTTATCTTTTTTCTTTGATAAAGCAAAAGACTTAACTAATGGTATGTTGGTCAGATCAAATGCTGGATTAGGGCTTTTAACGGTACGAGCCCATAAACACGCGATTACCGTCAAAGCCTCGCCAACATATGGTTTTAAATCTTCACGCTCTTCAGCCATCTCTTCTGTTATTTTTACTTTTGGATATAGGTGGCCAATACGCTTAACTGCTTCTTCACGCATCCAATGGCTATAACGACGAATATCTTCCGCTAAACCTTTTGGCCCAGACCAATCTTCAAGCATATCTTTAGTAGCTTTCTTCTTACTGGTTTTATCAGATTCAGGTATAGGCCCTACTGGTGCTTGCCCACTAAATTTAGGAGGGATTTCGATCATGGCTTTATTGATCATTACCGCTACGGGGTTTAAATCACTTGCATGACTTTCTAACCCTAAGCGTTGTGCTTCTAATGGAATGGCACCGCCACCGGCAAAAGGATCATGAAAAGCCGGCAGTTTTTCTGGGTTAAATAAATCATTCGCTTGCGGGTGTTTACGATTTAAATGACACGTTTCAATCCAGCTTTCTTTAATGGCTGCACGGGCACGATTAAGCACTTTTTCATTATTTGTATTTTCCCACTTCACTAAATCACGAATAATATCGAACAAGACTTCGCGTTTTTTCTCTGCTTCTTTTTTGTTTACGCCATACTTAAACCCATCACCATCTTGATAGCCTGGATCATTGACCATCTGGGCAAAGACAACCGCACGGGCTGCCGCTAGTGGGCGACGAGCCCACCAAAGGTGAAGCGTACTTGGGTGACCGTGACGAATTGATTTTTCACGGGCAGCTGCTACGTTAATATCGTCTAGTGGCAATGCCACTTCGATGAGTTTTTTAGGGGAAAATATTTTGGTCATACTAATTCTGGCGCCTCACGCGCTAATACTTCTTCAGCTATGCGGCCAAAGCGTTGCCTGGTAGCTGTAAAAAACTCACTTAGTCTTTCTGCTGCTGGTACCAAATCAATAGAAGCTAGCTGGTGCAAACACATGTCATCTTCAATGTGCTTATCAAACAATTCATCAATTTCGGTTAGCCACTTCTTTCGCGCAGTGACTAAATAAGGACTATTAAGATTCAAAAGATCGATGGTGTATTGAGCTTTAATTTTTTCTACATCAGTTAGTTTTCGAACAGGCTCTACTTTTCCTGTAGAAAGGTATGCAAAATAACGATCGCAATCATTATCGAAAGGTGAAATGAATTTAGATGCATCGTATACACTTAATTTCGCATGCCCTCCAAAAACATCATCCCGGTCCATTATTTTTAGGTCACCGTCTGATAATGCATTCAGTGCTAAGTTAGTATAATCAAACGTTCTTAATGGATTCCGACTCTTAGGTTCAACATGCTCAATGTGTGCTTCTAACTGGTAAAGGTCATGTCGAATTTCTGAATATGCACATAATGAATATTGCGCGCTAGCCAAATATCCGCTTACTTCATCTTTATAGCCAAAGCTACTCCATCGACTTGTCGCTTCACCACTTGTTGTAGGCGGGTTTTCATTAGAGCGATTTAATTGATAACCACCATCACCTAGCTTAACAATAGTCCTCATTACTTGAGGACCTCTTGCCTACGTATACTGCGTTCAACTTTCAATAATTGAGGATGGTTTTCATTAAGGTTATTTTTAATAATTTGTAACAACTCTAAAGCACGCGATGATTTATATTCACCTTGATCAACTAAAGATGTCAGTTCATCTAATAGTACTTTTTCAGGTACAGGAGGCTGAGGGTCTACATGCATAATCGCTTGCAGTACATCATTACTAGGCTCGCCATAGGAAAATGCTTTAGGCGACTCAGCAATTGCTTCACCATCAACATTTTCACCTAATACACGAATGCACTCTTTAGGCACTGTTGAGAGTACCTGGGGGCTGTGCGTCGTAAGTATGAACTGAATTGCAGGAAAAGCCGTTTGCAGCGACCGTACAATGGTCTGTTGCCACGATGGGTGAAGGTGCATATCTACTTCATCAATCATGATGATGCCTTTACTTTTAATGGGCGCGTCCTCTTTTAAATGCCCATTTAATTTTACACAGCGATAAGCAATATCTGCGACTAGCGCGACTGCATTGCGTACACCGTCACTAAGCTGCTCCAACTTGAGTGTGCCATTCTCTTGATTATAAAGAACAATGGATTTCTGCGTAGTGCTGTATTCAATTTTTCCCCAACCGGTTTTTCTTTCAACCACCTTATTAATTGCTGTTTGTATGGCCCGTATATAGGGTTGTTGCTTAGTCTCACCAAGCTCTACTCCAGCCTCTAATGCCCTAATTTGCTCTTCCCTGTGAGACTCAAATAACCACTTAAACCATTGTGAAAAATATTTATAACTCGAAGCTTCGTCTAAGCAATTTAGATAACCATAGGTACGTGAAAAAAAACTTTTATCTAACGCACCATCCTTAGGCATATATTGTTTTTCTTTCCACAGCCGCCCTGTACCATAAAAACCTAGTACTGGTAAATCTTGTGGTTTTTTTGTACTTAGAACAGCGTCATCTAATCCACTTTCTTTAATGAATTTCCTTGCTGCTGTTGAGAGTTCGTTAATATTAACTTGCTCTATAATTCTTGAGCGCTCTTGTAAATAGCTTGCAAGCTTCTCAATTTGTTTCGCGTTTTTATATAGGGTATGGGTGTTTCTGCCAACTTTTTCCCTTGAAATAGTCCATTCAACTGTCTTACTTAATGCAGTCACGTCAGCTTCTATTGAGGAGGGTAGCTTTGGCTCCATTTGAAATTGCTCGTTGTTTGATTGAAGTGACGTCACATCATCAATGCTAATTCCCACTGCTTTAGAGCCACTACTGCCTCCGGCAACATCGATCTTTCTTACATAAGCCCAAAGCGCAGCTCTTACAGCATCTAAAATAGTGGTTTTCCCGCTTCCGTTAGGTGCAGCAATAACTGTTAATTTTTCATCAAAATCGACACTTAAATTTTCGAAGTTACGAAAATTGTGAATATTTATGTGATTAATTCTCATATGCTTAGCTCTGGTGTTACCGCCTTGGCGAGTAACTCATTTAGATCGTAGTTAATACTGGCCACTCCAAAGTCGGGTTCTTGGCTAAATGGCGCTTTAATATAGTGAGGCCCATCATACTTATCCCCATCTATAATCACTATGGCTAATATAAATTTATCGGCCTGGTTCAGCCCATATATGACCTCATTACGGCTCACGGTGATGGTTTTTTGACCAATAGAGCGACCTTTTACCTCGATATGGCGATCTGGCTTGATAGAGCCATCTGCATTAGGTTGAGGGCGTGACGTGATATCCCAGCCACATTTCTCATGCCCAACATATTGGGTAGTAAAACCAAGCTCATTTTCTGCTTTAATAACGGCATTCATGGCGACCTGCTCTACCCTTGCTCGGGCTTGTGCATCCACTGCAAATTGAGGTTCACCTTTCAATGACGATAGCAATCCTTGAGGAATAACTAGAGCCCCGCCTATTACAACCGGCGTACTTGAGATGATATTTTTCATGTCGGTTAGCTCAGTTGTTCTCTGCTCTAGCCGGGCTGTTAGCTCATCGACCCTGCGCCTTGCTACTTCTGGCTGTATTTTAGGCTTCTTACCTGCTTTTACATCTTCCTGCAGCTTTAAGAAGCGGTCTGACCAATAGTTAATTTCTTTCACTAACCGCTCATTCACGGCCGCCAGAATTTTATCAGATTGCTGCTGACGCCTTGTCTTCACTTCTTGATAATGCTCTGGCACCAATTTTTGGGAAGCATGGCCTAGCGCTAATGACTCCAGGTCATTATTCAACCACTGCGCCTTCGCGAATGGGGCCACTAAAGCTAAGTCCTGATCACTCAATGGCTGTAAATCTAGATGGGGTGCCCACCCGGCATTATCGGCATTACCTTGCTCATCAATAGTAATAAATTGCAGACGACGAGAAGCAACTTGTGATGTAGGGCCGGACTCGCGAATACTGTGATCTACCATAAATAGAATCTTTGGCTCTAGGCTATCGTCAGCAGGGTCTAGCATGATGGCACCTTGCTTTAATTTGGCTCTATGTGCCTGCAATACTAAGTCTGTCGCTGCATGCATAAGTGGGTGGCTAGGGTGTATAAGGTCCGCCATGGGCTTGCCAGGTGGACGTACGTACTCTTTTTCGAAGCAAATACGTTCGTATTTACGTAACACAGGTGTGCGGGTCTCTCCAATAATGCGGTCACGCTCACGTATAGCAGCAGGTACATGACGCACCTCAAAACGGCCCGTTTCTCGACTGCGCGCTTCACCACCAAGAGTAGCGAATGCTTCGGTAAAAAATGCTCTAATAAAATAAGGTTGAAGCTTACGGGCCTCTGCTTTTTCCATTTCCTCTTTTACCGCATAAAGCTCTTCTAAACCGATATGATGTTCGACTAATGCATTTCGTTTTAAAATTTCCTTTAAGTGTTTTGTATCAAGTGCCCCTTCAATGACTTTGTTCATTCTTGCCTTGGTTTCTGGTGCATCACCATATCGGATGGCATCCACTAACAAGTCTTTTAATGAAACGTTATCAAATGCTTCACCTAGTACATCAAATACTTTTCCACCTAAGGCCTTTTTTTCGATTTCAATTTTTTCGAATAGCTTTTGAAATACGGCGCCTTCTCGAGTTTCGTTGGCGACAAGATTCCACAGATGGCACACTTCAATTTGCCCAATTCTATGTATTCGACCAAAGCGTTGCTCTAGTCGGTTTGGATTCCAGGGTAGGTCGTAATTCACCATGAGGTTGGCGTTTTGTAAGTTAACCCCTTCGCCCGCTGCATCTGTGGCAATAAGCACAACGACTTCAGGATCATTACGGAATTCTTCTTGTATTTTTCTGCGCTCATCGCGATTAGTGCTACCAGAAATGGTACGGACGGCCTTAGTGTTACCTAACATATCGCCAATGCGACTTACCAGGTAGTTAAGCGTGTCTTTATGTTCAGTGAAAATTATAAGCTTGCGGCGATGCCCATTGGCCATGAACATTTCAGGCTTGTCTTGCAATAAGCAAGATAACTCTTCCCACTTTTTATCATTGCCAGATTCAACCACTCTTAATGCCTGGTACTCCAAATCTTTAAGGCATAGTATTTCTGCTTCTAACTCTGGAATCGTTTCGGCTGCCGAAGCTTGGTCTACCACTTGCTCTGCATATAGTTCATATTCTTCTGCACTAAGATCTTCATCTAGTTCATCATAGTTATCTGCTAATTCAATTTTTTTGGTTACTTCATATTCACCCAATGTTTCAGCAATGTTACTTGCTTTTGCCTTTTGCCCCCGTGCAATTAATTTTGTATCTTCTAATTTGTCTTCTAAACGTTTGCGCCTTCGTTTGACCGATTGGTAAATCGCTTCAGGGCTAGATGCTAGGCGACGCTGCAGCATGGTAAGCGTTCATTTCTTCACGAACGTAGGTGGTTACTTCCTCATATAAAATCGCTTCCATACTTGAGAGCTCAAAATTGGCGGTATAAGCGCGGCGCTCTGGAAATAATGGCGTACCATCAAATTTAAGAAGCTCTTCTTTTACCATGCGCCGCATCATGTCAGACACATCGACTTTATGGGCCCCTTCGCGAAACTTACCGTAGAAGCGGTCACTATCAAGCAGTGACAGCCATATTTGAAAATCTTCTTCTTTACCGTTATGAGGGGTTGCCGTCATGAGTAAGTAATGACGAGTAATTGAACCTAGTAATTCACCCAATAAAAATCGCTTGGTTTTGTTTATTTTATTACCGAAGTAGTTTGCTGATAGTTTATGAGCCTCATCAACAATGATAAGGTCCCACTCGGTATTCTTTAGCTTTTCTTGTAGCTCTTCGCTTCTTGATAATTGATCTAAGCGACATATTAGTTGATTTGATTCATCAAAGTAGTTGCCGGTTGCACATTGCTCTTGTTTTTCACGACTAAAAATATCAAATGTCACACCAAATTTTTCTAAAAGTTCGTCTTGCCATTGCTCTGTTAGCGAACCCGGTGACACGATAAGAATTCGCTTTGCATCGGCGCGCATTAATAGCTCACGAATCAAGAGACCCGCCATGATGGTTTTACCTGCACCTGGATCATCGGCCAATACAAACCTTAACGGTTGCTTAGGCAACATAACTTCATAAACAGCGGATATTTGGTGAGGCAGTGGCTCTACATTAGACGTATGCACTGCCATCATGGGGTCAAATAATGCGGCCTGACTGATACGGTAGGCCTCTAGCCCCAATTTAAAATCTGCCCCTGGAGCATCAAACGCCCACTGGCGACCATCTTGCGCTAATTGAAGGTTGGCTTCGTCTGTGCGAAAAAGCATTTGCTCACTTAGCTTACCTTGACTGTCTTTATAGTAGACTGTTAGCGCATCGGTACCGACTGGCTCTGTTTGGACGATACGCACAATTTCATTGGGTTGAATACCACGGACTTGGGCGTCTTTTTTTATGTCTTCTAGCTTCAACATGGTGCTGTACTCATCTTCCCGCAATTTTCATATGAAACGTATCAGATATTATTGTATTTACGTTTAAAGTCTCTAAAAAAATCAGCCACTCTAAATAGATCTATAACCATTTCTGCACAGAATATAATCTTTTTGGGTGCTGTACGAGTGAATTCAAGATCAAGATATACTGAATCACCCTTATAGCGAAGGCCTAAGTTAAACCCACCATATTGAAATTTGAATACGTCGCTCTTATCTTTCTTTTCTTTTAGACTGGCGAGAACAGATTCTATAAACTCGGAGACGTCATTTTCTTTTAAGGTAACCAATCGATTATAAATCGATATTCCACTTGTTTCATACCCAATTTCAATTGATTGCTTTGAAATATTACTAATTTTAAATACTACATTTCCAAAGTTATCGGGTAAATAAAGTGATGATGCTTTATTAGCTTCACTTGCAATCCTAACCTCATCATACTGAGCTTCTGATATCAGATGCTCCCTTAAAAAAAACTTTGCCAGGTAAGGCCAATACCAGTACCTAGTATCATCGACGCGATAATAGTCAATATTTTTTCTAAATACATATCGTTCGAATACATATTGGAAACGACCTATTTCAGCACCAGATAGGACCTCTAGCTCTTCTAAACTATAAAATAATTTTGACTGCATAAACCTACATTCATTCTATTAACTAAAAAACTTACTCATCTGCCCATAAGACAACACATAAGCCTGCTTTCTTGCTCGTGTTATGGCTACGTACACCAAACTGCGTTCTTCCGTCTCTGCTTCTTGTGCAGATACCTTATCCGCCTTACCTGCCATGGCAACGGCCAATGGCACCAATCCGCCATTCGCCGAGGCCAAGATCAATTGATCAAATTCCAACCCTTTGACCCTGTGTATCGTGGCCATCTTAATGGCAGCATCTCGTCTGCTGTCTACTTCAGAAGGCTCGATAACAGCAGTGGCTAACCCTAACGCCTCTAACTTCTCACGGACTGCCATGAGTTCAGCCGTGGTTCTGGCCACCACACAAGTATGTGATCGCGGCGAATCACTTTTCTCTACCAGTGCCTTTATATACTCAGCTTGTTCATCGTCGTTTGTAAAATGCTCTAGCAATGGCGCTTCGCCATGCGTCAATGACTTATAGAGGGCGTTATTATCCTTACCCCCGTCTAAATCATCGATATTACGGCCCTCAAGTAAGCCACTGGCCCACCGCCTAATTTCATCCGTGGTGCGATAGTTAATATGCAGTTTTTTGGCTCGCCCCCTGATATTGATATTGCACTGTCCCAATACCACTCTGTTACGGCCATAGATCCTTTGATGGGCATCCCCCACGATGAACATGTCGTTTTTCTCTTCTGTCACCATCTCACGCAACAGTAAAAAGGCCTGGGTTCCCATATCCTGGGCTTCATCCACCACAATGGAGCAATAGGGTAGGTCTAACTTAGACGAGGCTATGCACTCACGTGCGACGCGATAACAGTCATCCATCTCTTTTTGAGAGTTAACATCCAACTGCTTCCGGTAGGATTCAAATACCGGCCATATGGCCACTCGTTGCTGACGATCAAGCCGCGTGCCCCTGCCTATGCGGGACACTTTTTTATAGGCTTCCAGGGTATTTACCCCTTGAGGTTGGATAATTCGCTGCCACTCTTCCTTGAAGAAGCTATCGGGCAGATCATTACCTTCTGGCTTGTGGTAAACCGCGTTCTTCCAGTAGGTTGAAATAATTGATTGGTCCAGCATGAGGCGGAACCCACCCACATATTCTTTCAGGAAGTGTTGCACCCAAAGATCCAGGTTCACCACTTCTATCCTGGCAAACTCTTCTTCTGTACAAATACTCTTCAGGTTGTTTTCGATGTCTACTGCCAGGTTTTTGGTAAACGTGGTAAAGAGGACCTTGCTATCTTTTGTGGCTACATTAGCCGCCAGCCACTTGGCCCGATGCATGGCCACTACTGTTTTACCCGTTCCGGCACCACCTAACACCCGTACCGGGCCATTCTTATGGCCATCTGCAAGTTTACGCTGAGAGGG
>MAAA01025567.1_pt1 | contig 23410 bp, 15 predicted proteins | sample 1115971 | NCBI WGS metagenome assembly MAAA01 (sample SAMN04961123, study PRJNA320927) | seawater metagenome | isolation source: sample BD02T6 sea water enriched with oil for 6 days | place: USA:Gulf of Mexico | collected 2013-07-27 | reverse complement strand
CTGGTGGCCAGGGTGGCCCCCACATTTTTAGTGTCTGATAAAGCAACGATAGCAGCACTAAAATCATAAAGTTTACTTTGTACATCACCATAAGCAGAAAGTTTGGCGTCTATAATTTTCTGCTGGGTATCAAAACGTAACTCACCAGCGGCCTTATCTGCATTAATAATGCTATCGACCAAATCACTGGTAAGCAGGTTAGATCCAATTCCTAAGGACTCAATTGCAGCCATGGGGAGCCTCCGGCATACTTTATTAAAATGCTTCAATAACTGTGCCTAATTCAACTCCGTTTAAAAGGCACAAAAAGCAAAACCCGATATAGCTTTTAACGGCCATATCAGGGAATACTTTAGCTTGCACTTTGACTTCCTTAAGCTAATGCTAGGTAGGTCTCATTTTAAGCTTTATTTAAACAAGGTTTAATAAAGTAAACCTATTAAATAGTTAAACCTGGGCGCTAAACATCAGCGATGGTTCTTCACTATTCAATTTCTTTGCCAACTCCAAAGCCGCTTCATCGGGAATCTGCCGCACTAACTTAGCGGTAATGCGGTCATAGACTCTTATAACCGTTCTACCGCTATCTTCATCAATTTGGAAGTTCAAATCTCGCTGGGTTTTCTGAGAAAACTCATTCAATTTGGAAACCGCCTCTTTTACCTCAGTATTTCTAGCTTCTACATCGATGGTTTGCTCAATTTCTGGCAATTCCTTGCCGCCCACCTGAACAAATATTTCCGCTTCGGCCTGCGCCTTATCCGTTTTTGGCGCTTTAACCTGAGGTGATGATGTTAGCGAATTAACAGCAGCTTTCACTGTTGAATTTTGCGCTTGTAAATCATTCATAATACACCTCTCTTAAAATTAGCGTGTGCTGCTAGGCAGCCAGTAGGAGAGCTAATTCCCCCCTACTGTATTGCTAATTTATCCGAGTAATGAAAGTACCTGTTGTGGCCCCTGGTTAGCCTGAGCCAAGATCGAGATACCCGCTTGCTGCAGTACCTGGGTTCTGGACAGTTCGGCCGTTTCTGCCGCGAAGTCAGCATCCTGAATTCGCGAGTTTGCTGCCGCCAAGTTCTCACTAGTTATGGCTAGGTTACTCACCGTAGATTCCATTCGGTTTTGGATCGCACCCAGTACCGCCCGCTGACTAGCGATAGCACCTATGGCGTTATCGATGGCCGTGAGTGCTGATGTAGCCCCTTCAAAGGTTGAAATATCAATCTCTGTTAGGAACTGGCCATCTACTGCACCACCATAACTACCTGCCGTTAAACCAAGCGCTTGAAGCTCATCTGCACCGTTAGCACCCGCAGTTAATGTAAACTCACCTGCAGACTCCAGTCTAATGGTCCCGTAGGTAGTTTGATAAGTCGAGCTTTCAGAGCTAATGCCAGTGTTTGCGGTTGCTTGCGCATTCCCAAAGCTTGACTCACCAATACCCTGTACGGCAGCATCTAATCCAAACAGCGCCCCAATTGAGGCGTCCGCACCAGATTGATCATCAATGGCAATCGATACATTACGGCCATCTGCCGCCACCATGGTTAATGACACACCGTTATCGGTTGCGACGACTCCTGACTTACCCGAAATAGAGTTGATAACGGAAAGTGCATCAGATTTAGCACGATCTGTATCAATACCGCCGGAGCCATCATCTTGCATGGTAACCGTACCAGCAGAATAGCCATTAATATAAATTTCAGCGCTATCCCCTACTTCAAACTGGGTTAACAGAGTTGCGTTATTGTTGGTGCCATCACCGCCAACCACTTCCGTTGAATTGATCGTTGCCGATACACCTGTTTCTTCGGATACTTTATTAATGGCGGCAGCCACTGCTATGGCTGAAAGTTCTTTGGAGCTCGATAATATTCGGGTATTGTCCGATGCGAACTCAGCAGAGGCTCTATCAGCACCTGTTTCGGCAGCACCAATACTCACATCGTTTATCAATATATCACCATCTTTCATGCCGTTTACACCATCAAAAGATGTAGAGCTTGAAGTACCAGTGAACAGCTCACCCGCAGTCGTTGCGGCCAGTGTTATCTCTACTTTTTCTCCATTACCAGATGCGTATGCAAGCGAACCAGAGAGTGCTTGCTCGGTGGCGCCAACAATATTATTAGTGGTTTTTTGCTGCAATCCGCGGCCATCTGCAGCGGTAACAAGACCCAGTTCACCACCGGAGTAATTGCGAATATTTAATACCATCTCACCCGCACTATTTAATGTTGCCGAAACATCAATATTCTCTGCCGCAAAAGAGGTTGCATTAAATGAATCAACTAATTCATTCATATCAACACCACCGCCTGCTGCTGAGGCACTGCCATCAGGATCCAGAACTGAAATAGCCTGCCCTGTGGTTGCGGCAGTGCCTCGTTCACCAAGCCATATTGTATCGCCTGCATCCAGATTGTTTGCATCAAAGATTAAGGTAATGTCTTCCCAGGCGTTAATCTGATCTGTTGCGGCTGGGCCGTAAGCCACATTAATTTGCTCTGCAATATCGTTGACGGTAGAACCAGCTGCTGCGGTCAATGCCGTTAAGGCCGTACCATCAACAGTGATATTAATTTCATTAGTACCTGTTGTACTCAGCGCCTGGTTACCAAAATCGGTACCCACGAAATCATTACCTGCCATTAAGTCACCACCAGCAGCTGTGGTTTCCACGTTTAGAGTAACTGGATTTGCACCCGTTGCCTGATACGCTACGACCCCTACGAGAGTGCTGTTAGGCCTAGCACCTGCCGTCGCCAATATCGCAGTAAGAGCACCACCGGCAGAAATCGTAATGGTGGCATCTGTGCTGCGACCAATGCCAAACATAACATCCTGTTTATTATCAACCGTCACAGTAATACCGTCTTTAGCCTGATTAAGCTCAGCGGTGATAATGACGTTACCCGCACCAAAGGTCGCATTGTTGATCGCATCGGTTAAATACTCTAAACGATCCGATACATCTGAATAACCATTACCGGCACTGTCACCCGCCAACGCAATAGCCGCACTGCCCATAAATAACGTACTACCAGCACCGGTTGAATTATAATCATTTATAGTAAATGTTATACGCTCATAAGCCTCTAGGTTCGCAACACCAGCACTAATAACCGAAGCCGCTGATGCAACTGATTGGTCAGAAACCATCTCAAAACTTGTAACGGTGCCATTCTCATCTGCAATAACATCGTAAACGAATCCAATAGAGCTTGCAGCAACATCAGATGTCGCCAGAGTGGCTCCACCCGCGCCCAAAGTACCGCCTGAAATCAATGTTGCAGTATCTCCAACGTCCGCTACAACATTATCTAATGAGCTTGCATCCGATAACGTTGTGGCTGTGAGTGAACTTTTCAGAACACTGCCGTCGCTGACACTAGATGCTACGCCGCGATCGTAAGTCCCTTTAACCAGGCCTGCATTGGTTAGATCACCTTTACCGGTACCATTACCACCGTTAACTCTCACCTCACCCACAGCTGCATCAGCCACCAGTGTATAACCACCTTCGAAGGTGCCGGTAGCCGTGGTTCCGGCTGCTAGGTCAACACCAATACCTGTTGAGGCTTTTGTTAACGTACTAGCAAACGTAATTTGAATATTACGACCATCTGCGGCAACTAATTGCACGCCACCGGTATCTGAGTCGGAGTTAACTGCCACAACCCCTGTTTGTTCAGATACGGCATTAATTGCCTCTGCGACGGCCGCTCTGGTACCACTTGTTGATGTAGTGGTGGTCAGTGCAATGGCTACACCGTTTAGCGTTAAGTTGCCAGACGTAGCTGCCCCGGTCATTTCTGCACCGGAAACCACATTATCATTAACCGATGCTATTACACCTGTTTCGTCTGAATGACGATTAATAGCTTCCACTTTAGCAATAGCAGATGCAGCCGCATTATTTGTGGACGAAGTATCATCACCTGCCTTTGATGCTGCAATAGAAATATCATTGATGAGCAAATCACCATTGGCCAGTGCATTCGAATTACCAACCGCTGACACACCCGCTGTTGCAGCTGAACCCAATTTCTCAGCTGTTAATTCTGCAATTGAAACATCGAGGGTTTGACCCGCATTTGCGCCAATTTGAAATGTCGCACTAAAAGAACCATCTAATAATTTACGACCGTTAAAGTCGGTTTCATCGGCTGTACGTGAAACTTCGGATAATAGTTGTGATACTTCCGACTGTAGTGCATCCCTATCCACATCAGAGTTGGTCGCATTGGCGGACTGAACGGCCAGTTCTCGTATACGCTGCAAGTTGTCATTCATAGTGCCCAACGCACCTTCAGCCGTTTGCGCTAGCGAGATACCATCCCCGGCATTACGGATCGCCACGTTCAGGCCTCGGATTTGAGAGTTAAAACGGGTCGAAATAGCCAAACCCGCCGCATCATCCTTAGCACTGTTAATCCGTAAACCAGAAGACAAGCGCTGCAAGGCTGTCTGGTTTGCAGCTTGTGATTTGTTTAAGTTTCTCTGAGCATTCAGAGACGCGATATTGGTATTAATTATTTGAGGCATATGAGCTCTCCATTTCTATCAACAAATAAGATCAGCCTACCGGCAACCCTGTCATATTAAGTTCACGTTTAAGTTAACGGCTTGTTAGCAATTTACTTAAACATAAATCATCTAATTAACAGCTTTAAAACATAACCGAACAAAATAGCCTTTAAAATCAAACAGTTGAATAAATAATATTTAATGCAATTGAGATAACAAAGAAGGAGTAATAGCCTAATCAAGGCATGAATATTGCCTTTTATAATCTTAAACGTCTCTAATATAACGGTATAGCATGAATAGCCAAGCCACTATCTCCCCCTTAAAAGATAAAATAAGCCAGCGCTACGAAGCTAATATGCAATTTTTTAAGCAATACCTGCCGTACATACACAAACAAATTATAAGCAATGAAGAGCCATCAAGCCTAACACTTGACGCCAATACTCTTAGGTTAAATAAAGTCATCAATGGAAAAACAATATACCCAGAAGGCGCCGTTGAAGCGGCGCAGAAAGAAGTCAGTAACTTTATAAACCGCATGAACCGTATTGAATATCGACCAAGACCAACGGACATTAACATTGGCTTCCTTATAAAGGACAAGCCATTTCTAAGAACCATAAACAAGTATGCGCATAACATAGCCAAGTCAAAAAAAAGGTTACCTTCACATGCGGACCTTGCCATATTTGGCTGTGGCCTTGGTTATCACATTGAGATGTTATGCAATAAGGAAATATTTCACCATATCACCATTATTGAAAATGATATTAAGAATTTCAAAGAGTCCTTATACACTATAAATTGGGCTTCTATAATGCTGTCCATGAAAGACAACAGAAAAATGACCCTCATTATAAATGATGACGACAGAGGGCAGCTGGATTATTACAACCACATTAAAGTACATTTACATAAGCTATTCCCTTCAAGTGCTGTTTCAATGTTGGTATATAACCATACAGGGTCAAACGATGACTACTCAGATGTAAAAAGAATAATCAATGAACACTCATTTTATACCAAGGTCATTTACGAACGCCTTGGGCCTGACACACAAAGATTAATGAACGCTAACGAAAACTGCCGATTAAAAAGTAAAATTCTAAATTTAGATGAATCAATAATTAGCGCTAAAGATACAAAAATTGCCATAATAGGTGCAGGCCCATCAATAGATGACTATCGAACCATACTAAAGAAATACCGGGATAAGTTTATTATTATTTCGGCAGGTAGCAGCTTAGGTTCATTATTAAAACACGGCATCACTCCTGACTATCATGTGGAGTTAGAATTTTTAAATGTTGCCACAAGTCTATTAGAGTACGTAAATAATGAATACCCCCTAAAAGATATTACACTTATTCACAGTCTAGAGGGTAACCCGGGCTATGCACCTTTATTCAAAGATGCGTACATGTTTTCACAAGAAACCACTGAATTAATAAATCATATAGAATCAAAACACGTTTTAAAAAGAGGTGGACTAACCTGCACAAATGGAGCATCTGCAATAGCATGCAGACTGAGCAATGCAGACATATACTTTTTTGGGCTAGATTATGCCTACACACGAACGCAACACCATGAAGCTGATAACATTACAAATAAAAGAAACTTACCAATAGAGTTAAACGACCTTGAGGAGGCAGGAAAAGCATTGGATTCTGTTAACTTGAGCATGTCAACAATGGATGTACACGAAAACAAGGTGGGGACCACACCTTCGTTAAATTCGGCAAGACTATTAATGGAATCACTTATAGCCGAATCAGATAATAATTTTTATAACTGTTCAAATGGTGCAAAAATTAATGGATCTAAACATCTTAGTATCGACCAGCTAGACGAAATACTTAGTCCATCAAAAGTAATCAACCTAAATAATAAAGCTAAACTTTCTTTCAGCCATTTAGACTACTATCACATACATCAAAGTACCATCGAATTACTTGAAGTATCATTTACAGTAGTCGAGCAAATAATCCCACTTGTGGAGAGTGCAATTGACTTAGAAAATAAAGAAGCTTGCAAACTAATTGATAAAATAATAAAAGGCATTGAATTTGAAACAAAAGACAGACAAGGTCAATTCAGGAGCATTATGTCTTTAAACAGAATGCCTTTATTACTGCTTTACCTATTAATAAACTATAGCAGCGAGGAAGATTCTCCTGAGATAATTAAATACTGGTTAATGGACTATAAATCTTATTATAAATATGTAAAAGAGAAGATAATGAAAGTACTAAAGGGGAAAGACCATTACCTCAGAGAAGAGTGGCTGGAGTAAAAAGACATATTATTCACCCTACAACTTACTACTGGATTAAAAATGAACATTAACAAGGTTAAGTTAAACATCGAAGATATCTACAATACAAATATCAATTTTTTTAAATCAAACAAAAAGCATCTTTATGAAACCATATTAGAATCAAGCGAAAAAACTTCACTGATTATCGACTCAAACACACTCACACTAAATAAAGTCATTGATAGTAAAACAATCTATAAAGAAGGGGCACTAATTTCGGCAAAAAATGAAGTGACGGCCTTCATCGAAAAAATGAACAAAATGAATTATAAACCCGCTCCATCAAGTATAAATGTTAAGGATATAATCAAACAAAATGCTTTTATAAAGACAGCAAAGCATTACTCAAGATACTTTGACAAGTGCACCCAATTAACCCCAGACAAGGGTGACCTTATAATATTTGGCATAGGACTTGGTCATCACATTAAATTACTAAATGAACTTGATATTTTTGATAACATAATAGTAATAGAGAATAATATAAGTAATCTAAAGGAAAGCCTTTACTGCACCAACTGGAAGGAACTATTAGATAAAAATAAAAAAATATCACTCATTGTCAAATCAAATAAAAATATCGAAGAATTTGATAATGAGCTAACTGAAGTTTTGAATAGATTATATCCATCTATCATAGTATCGACATTAATATACAATCATCTAGAAAGCATAACACCTACAAATGAGTATTCGCAGGTGAAAGAAAAAATCAGCAACCACTGTTTTTTCAAACAGGTAGCTATTGAATGTGCTGGCCCTGATTCACAAAGACTATTAAATTCAAATTATAATATATCCCTAAACAACAAAATACTAAACCTAGATAAAACAACGCTAGGTAATAACAATTCAAATATAGTCATTGTTGGAGCCGGACCATCACTCGACCACTACATAGACATTATAAAACAATACAGAGATAACCTATTTGTAATTTCATCTGGCAGCAGTTTAATCTCCCTTTTAAAATCAAATATACAGCCCGACATACATTTTGAACTTGAATTTCAAAATCTAGCCGCTTTAAATTTAGAGCACGTAAAGCAATCATTCAGTTTAAAAGATACGACCTTGATATGTAGTTTGTCCAGCAATCCTAAACTATCTAATTTTTTTAAAGAAACCCACTACTTCATTCAAGCTACGTCTGAATTATCAAACCACCTTCCAAGCAGTTCAATATTAGATCATGGCGGCATTAGCTGTACAAACGGCGCAGCAGCATTTGCAAGTAGAATATCTAAAGGGTCAATATACCTTGTTGGGCTGGATTTCGCTTATACCAATAACGCACATCACGCAAAAGATAACATAAGCTATCAAAAAAACTTAAAAGGCGATTTAAAATTTTTAGAAAATAAGAAAAGCGGAATACCGGGTGCAAGTATAAAGGTCCTTGATGTCTACAATAACATTGTAATGACAACGCCTTTATTGCACGCAGCAAAAAAGGTAATGCAAAGTCTCACTTCTATTAGAGAAAATGAATTTATTAACTGCTCTTTTGGTGCGAAAATAACCGACACAACTCACCACACCCCAGATCAACTGATTGAAAAAATGAAAACATGTGATAACACAGATTCAAATATAAAATATTTTTTTAACGACACATCAGAATTCGATACCAAAACACAAACAAACAACATGTATGAGGAAAGCTTTATTGTCTGCGACATAATACAAAAAGCCATTAAAACAAATCTAACTAATTCCAATGTTAACTTCACAACATTAATAAAATCCATTCTAGAATCGATTGCATCTGATTATTCAAACAATCATTTACAATACCGAAACATCATGTCATTTGTTCGATTACCGCTATTATCTTTATTTATAATTACGAGTTACACCGATAATTCGTACAGGCTTGATATTATAAACACCTGGCTAAACGACTATACCGATTATTTAAAATATGTAAAAACAACTATAAATACATATTTAGAAAACAATGAGTTCCCTTCTATAGAAGATTGGATTGAAACAAACAAATAATTATGAAGCATATATTTTTATACTTAATTTATCTATCAAACCTAATTAGCTTGATGAAATAAGAGAATACAAAAATAATGACTGTTTCTGTATCGAATGGCAAGAATGTACAATCACTGCCGGCTCGCAATATAGATTTTTTTGAAAAATTATTCCCAGAGCTGGGGCGAACATTAAAACAGCTGAAGCCGAATCGGTATCAGCTAAGTATTCAACGATCTTCAGGAAATATAGACCTTAAAGATAACGGGAAATCGCTGTATTTTGGTGACATGCGCGCTTATGCGGTAAAAGAAGTCGATGCCTTTACAAGGGCAAACCCTCAATCTGGAACCTACCATACGGTTAACCCTTCACGAATTGAGTCATATTATGGTAATCGACTTTTCACTAAATCAATTAGAAGATCAATATCGAGCTCTCCTTTAGACCTCAACACTTTTAGGGGCTACGAAATCCCCGATGAACTGCCAGTACTACTCACTTTTGGTATTGGACCGCATATCGAAGAGTTATTAGAAAGACGAAAAATACGCCACCTAGTGATTGTAGAATCTGACATAGAAAAACTATTCGTATCTCTATTTTATATTGATTGGAAAAAAGTATGGGCTTACTTCTCTAATTCGAATAATCGCTCTATTAAACTTATATGCCAAGATGCACAAGGTATAGAGACTCAATATAAAAAAATAAGGAACGCATTGGTTGGCTTAACACCACTTTACCCTCTATGTGCATTTATTTATAACCACCTCGCAAATAGCTTTTACTTACCACTGATAGATAGACTTAAAAATGAATTTCAATTGATTTTTGAGGCGTGGGGATATTTTGACGATGAAATAAATCAACAAAATAATGCTTTACACAACTTATTTAGAGGCAGCGGCTCATTATTAGAAAACAAATGTGAACCTGGTTGTTTTTCAGATTCCCAAGTCTGTATCGTAGGTAGTGGAAGGTCACTTGACAAACGCATTAATGATTTGAAAAAAATACAGAGTAGCGCTTTGATTTTTTCTTGTGGAACAGCTATAAACTCATTATACAAATACGGGATAACTCCAGATTTCCATATAGAGTTGGAATCACATTTAGCTACCTGGACTAGCTCAGTTAAAATAATAGCAGATAAAGATCCATCTTATTTGAAAAAAATTACAATATTAGCATCACTGCAAACCCATCCAAAAACATGCAATGCGTTTTCAAAGTGTATATTTTTCATAAAAGACTCAACAGCACTGAATACAATGTTTTCAAATATTGATCAGGTGGTAAAACATGCTACTCCAACCTGTACCAATTCAGGTGTCGCCTTAGCCATGCACCTAGGCATACCCAAAATACTGCTATTTGGCTGTGATTATGGCTTCAACAGCAAAACCGAACATCACGCGAAAGGCACAGTGTATTACGAAAAAGACGCAACCAATTTTATTAAAGATGTAGTTAATGAACAAGAAAATAGAAATGACTTCATCAAGATTAAATCCGTTAATGGAAAGGATATTCTAACTACAATAGATTACTTTTCCGCATTAAAATGTCTTGAATACGCCATCGGCGAGTATGATGGTAAAGTCATTAACTGCTCCGAAGGGGCCAAAATAAATAATTCACATCATTATTCAACTGAGCAGTTTAACCTAAAAATTAAAAGCACACACAACAAAAGCATGTACCTCGACATGATAAAAAACCATAGCCGTAAGATTAGTAATGAAAATGATTTACGATTAGAGGTATCCAAACTAAATTATTTTATGAAAGAAGCATATAAAAAGCTTGAAGGCCGTTTGGAGTCATATGGACCAATAAAAAATATAGACAATGCCATAGAACTCACTTCAAGTATGATAAGAGACTTAAAAGACATAGAAAACAATTATGGCTCTTTGATATTTTTATTGAGAGGAAGTGTTTGGCATTACTTATATTTTTTGTTATCTCATGGAATGGCTATAGACAAGTCAAAAAGAGCTGATTTTTTGACTACCTGGAAGGAACAGTTTAAGGTTTTTTTGTTTAATTGTGTTAGCGAGGTTGAATCAGTCACCAATAAAACTTATCCAGATGAAGCCGACCCCTGGTTATGGGATGCTGTTCACTAATATTAGAAAATATCCATTCCCACTCTGCATCTATAAGGGCTAAGTATAGAGCTATAGTTAATTCTCAAGTGTCGATACTAGAACTGATTCAACTACAGATCGGTACACTCTACACTCCTAAACTGATGCACTAATATATGCTAGCCTCGTTCCTTCGCGGTCTCTCGCTAATAACGGTTATTATCATATTCAACTATACTGATTTAGCAATACCATCAATAAACATTAGATTTAATTTTTTTGCTAGCCATATGTAATACTGATCATTTCCGTGAAACCAGTCGGATCGCCCTTCCGTCACCTTTAATGACACAAAGCTCTCACCATTTGATATTTCATTTTCAAATACATCTGCTGCGTTATAGAACTCAATACCTTCTTCCTGTAAAGCACAGCCTAATGCCACATGATATCTATTAATCACTTGGGATAATTCTTTTGACTCAGAGAAGTATTTGCTAAATGGTGGATCTGATATGACAATTACCTGGTGCCCATTACTGCTAAATCCTTTAAGTATGCGAAATTGGTCAGTAAGATTCTCGCTAAAAAAATCATTAAAATCAGAGTTTTCAACTTCTAATTCATTAAACTTTTGGTACTTTTCAAAATACCAAAGTACAAATTTTCCTGCATGAATGTGAAGTTGAACACCTATATTTGCAATAATAATTGATTTTTCTATATTTAGTTCTAGGCTAGACAAATTCCTGTATGTATTTAACCACAACGCCCTTGATTCTGGACATTCTAACGGTACAAAGTATTCTATATCGCAAAGCGCATATTTATGGCCTGAAAATCCAGACCCGTTCATAATAATACCGCCGCAGTGCCTTACATCTATCTCATTGAATGCCCTAGACAACTTTCCCATATGACTATCACCAACAAGTGTCAGCGCAACAAAATTATTACTCTTAGTTTCATTATCTAGTTTATTAAACGCCTCTAATAATTCATCTTCACAAACTATCTCATTAAACGAGTCATCATTGATCTCAATGCTCTTATTAATATCTTTCGCTTCTAAATTATCTACGAAGACGGATTTAAAATGTTCCATTACATACCCAACAGCTTTTGGAGTAACTGTTCTCAAGTTATCTTCAAATCGAAAATCACCTTTAAGCGGAGATGTAATAATTTCATAGGAAGGAAAGTATTCAAAGTCAGATGAGTTTTCAGCTAAAAAACCAGCGACCGATCGCAATGTAGATTTTGAATATTGACTAGCCACCAAAACATGGTTTTCGGTTGCAGTAGCGGTCAGGGGAACAGGTGAAACGGTTAATACAATTTTTATGTCAGGATTTATTTTTTTAAACCGAATAGATAGACTTTCAAGGTCTGATTTTATTTCATCATATGTAAAATTGTAAAAGCTATATACTGAGCTATCAAATTCCCCACAAACTACACCCGGACAAACAGGGTAAAATACACCATTTTTGTCTTTCCATGCTTCAGTTAGACCAAGAGTAAAAATAAACAAGTCTGTATTTTTTATTGTTGATATAATTTCACAGGTAGCACTTATTCTTGCTTCCTGTAAATCAGACCTAGAGTCAAACCCGTTTGAATTAAAATTTGGCCTCAATAAATCAAAATAGCGATTATTAAATAGGTATACATCATATTGTATATAACTTGGGTTTTGTATCTCAATGATATCAAGCCACTGAAGTAAACTCCTTGGGGTATATATATTACCCAAAGCGAAACTTGAAATACTATTTCTTTCGATTGTACTTTGGTTGAATATAAAGCCATTTTTAATTAGCCATTCCCCAACATGCTGAGCAAAGCATGATCCCACTGATGAGATCCTTGGGTTTTCTTTTTCTATTTTTATTTCATGGATAAGTGAAAACAATTCCTTTTCTAGGCATACTGATTCAACAGCTGTTTTCCAGAATGATTTATCACTTTTACTGGTATATGGTGTTTCCATTTTTTTGTTCATTATTTATAGCCCTAAATAGAATGTAATTCCGACCTAAAAAATTATGGCTACCTGATTTGCCCATAATACAAAATCACGTGATAGTATAAATATTAACATTTCGTTATTTTTCAATCTTAATTTCCGGTAAAAATAGTCTTATTTTTTACTGTAGCGCAATTCCTTCCAACTGCTATTTAACATAGACCATCAAGGTTCGATATCAGACACATCAACTTAAAGCTAATCTATTCGTCTAAGCGATCAAAAAATTAATACCTAATTGGCTTGACCTTATACTTATACATTCTGGTCCTAAATAAATATTTAACCCTATTCTATTATCAAGAATTTTTTCTCAATAAAAACCAATTAATATCATCTTGTGGAAATACAGGGTCTCGATGATACAAAAATCCATAATCAATCAACCTGAGGTCACTGTACTTATCAAGCATCTCACCAGCAAAATCTCGTTTAAATAAACGATCCTGGTGTCCATGATAATCAATTGAAACAGGCTTTGGATTATAATACTCAGCCACTAGTATATATTTCTTAGATAGGTCATATAGATTTGAGTACACAACATCTAAAAAGTCAGGATTAATATGTATCATCACTCCTTTTGTAAAAGTTAAGTCGTACTTAGCTTTAATTTTCAAGTCAAGAATAGAGCTAACAACTGTTTTGGCCCCTCCCCACTTATCAACCTCAGATAAAGCCATCTCATTGATATCAACTCCTGTTAAACCAACATTTTGATTCAAAGCCTTAATTGCTTTCAAATTCATACCGGCATTACAACCAAGCTCTAAAACAGATTTTATACCTCCCATGGACGATAATACTTTAGAAAAAAAAGATATATTTGATGATAACAATTTTGAGTCTATATTACGGGTTATGTACTTTTCACCAAATTCGCCTTTCCAAAACTTTTCTTGATCTGTCTCCATTTTATACTCTCTATTTTCTTTCATGCTTTAAAGTCCACTCGCCTGCTACATTTTTTTCAAAAATATCATAGTTGACAAATGAATCCATGATTTCATTGTATTCACTTTCTTCTATATCAAGGTATTTACAAAACTCCACTACGTTTTCTGGGTTTACCTTTCCATCAATTTCCTTGGCAATTGCCAATGAGTTTTCTCTTGTAATTCGTCCATTTCTTATTTCGATATTGAGTTGATCTGTTGCACGACCATAACCAAATTTTAAATATTTAATGCGTTCGCGAATGTCGATATATTTCATATCACAATTTTCATAATCAACCCAAGACCCAGCGGGAGCACAAGGCAATGACTTCCAGCCTTCTTTACGGATCAACTCGGTATGAATAGATGCATCCCATTTAAAATATTGACCATAGAAGGTGCCTAAAATATCAGCTCGTTGCATTTCTTCATCAGTTGGAAATTGCAGCATTGCTAAATCTTGTAAAGATATGTCATCATCAACCATATCCTCTTCTCTTAGTCCTCGCATCAACCCAAACTCTTGCCGCCAAGCTCTGTCCATTACTAGATTGTCTCTACTAGCTTCAGGCCCACCATATTCAAATTGGGGATTTTCGCCGAAAATAACTAAAGGAATGTTAAAATTTACGGCAAAATGAAAAGGAACTGTGTAAATACCAACATGGTTAACCCAATAGTGATCTCCAGTAATTTCAAAGCCTTTCTTCACTAATGCTTTGACAATATTTGGGTTTAAAGTGAAGTGTACATGATCTACACCTATTTCTCTAAGTACTTCAAGATTATGTACACCTGTTGGCGTTTGATCAAATTGATCAAATGTCACAGCTAAAGGATTCATACCATGTATTTTTTTCATTGCATAAGCTTGCCAAGTACTATCCTTTCCTCCACTTACTGGCACTAAACAGTCATACTTTCTTTTCGCTTTATTCTTGGCCTCTTTCAATATAATTTCAAATTTCTCTTCCCTTTGCTTCCAGTCAATTGCATCTTCATGGCCATGCTTTCGCTCCGCAGATTTACAAGCATCACAAATCCCATTTTCATCAAAAAACAGATCTGGTTTGGTTTCCGGGAAAAGACACCTTTTGCAATAAGAAATTTCACTCATAAAAGTCTCACCTCTATTCCTTTACTCTGCATGAATTCTTTTAAACTAATAATACTCTCACCAACCCAATGAAAAACGCTTCCGGCAGAAACGGCACTGGCACCTGACTTGATTGCTAGAACACAGTCTTCTTTGGAACCACAGCCCCCTGCCGCTACAACAGGTACATTTACTGAAGAGGCAATACTTGAAATTAGTTCAAGGTCATAACCTTTCATCAACCCATCATTATCTATGGAGTTCAATATAATTTCGCCAGCTCCTTTTTCTACCGCCAACACAGCCGCATCAATAGCGCTATATTCTGTTAGTTCAGTACCACTATTTTTAACCGCGATGTAGTTTCCATTTATTCGTTTAACATCTAAGGAAAACACCACTGACTGATTACCATATATTTTCGCTATTTGTGAAAGTAATAATGGGTTTATATAGAAATGACTATTAATTAGCACTTTGTCGGCACCCGACCTAAATAGTTGCTCGGCGTCTTCTAATGACGATACTCCTCCGCCAATAGTAATTGGCATTACACATTGAGATGCCAGTCTCTTAATAAGCGGGAAATTAATTCGGCCAAATTGGTTAGCCTCAATATCAACAATGACCATTTCATCGGCCATACGTGTTGAAAAGACCTTTACATTTGTTACTGCGTCACCAACCACTCTTGAATTTTCAAAGTTAATAGTTTTAACGACAGAACTCCCTTTAAGTAATAATATCGGGATAATTCGTGTTTTTAACATTATTATAACCACCTACTTATAGGTTAATAAAATTTTTTATTAACTCTATTCCTGCCACCTGACTTTTTTCTGGATGAAACTGATAACCAATAATATTACCTTTTTTAAATCCTGACACTACATTTTCATTACAATAATTACAGGTGAAATAAGGTATGTCTTCGTCTAAAATTGCATGGAAACTATGAACAAAATAGAAGGAGGTACCCGGTCTTATATTCATGTTTTCAAGAAGTTTATATTCATCTTGATCACAAACGTCATTCCATCCCATATGAGGAATCCGGAAGCCGGCTATAGAGTTAAATGGCACAACGCAGCCTTTCACCAACCCCAAACCAGGAGTTCGCCCTCCCTCTTCGCCAAATTCAAAGAGTAGCTGCATGCCAATACAAATACCTAAAAGATAGCCTCCATGTTCAACATGTTCCTGCAAATATTCCGTAAATCCTAATGAATCCAATTTTTCTTTAGTAGCACTAAAAGAGCCAACGCCAGGTAAAACAATTTTATCAATACCGACTAAATCTGAAGGATTTTTCGCAACAATTATTTCGCATTTTACTTTTTTAAATGCATTTATAACCGAGAATATGTTTCCCGCTTCAAAATCAATTATTGCAATTATTTTGTCCATTAAATATTCATTCCAAACATTGCTAGTTTAAATAATTGTCATACCATTAATTAGTCAATATCGTCCCATGTAACGGGATCACCTTTTTCAACGTTTCGTATCAGTCGCCTGCCTATAATTTTATCGTAAAATTTTGGAGGCAATCCAAATCCAGGTCGTACACTGCGTATTATTGTTTTATCTATCCTATCTCCTACTGATGCATCCGCTATAAAATATATAGATCGCCTGAAACCAGAATTTTCATTCTCTGATTTTTTTCTTTCATAATTTATGCTACCCAAGGATTGCCATGCCTCTTTTGCATATCGGCATAAGTCGGAGAGTTCTTCAGGCTCCAAGGAAAATGACGAGTCCGGGCCAATGTTTTTTCGACTATCGATAAAATGTTTTTCAATGAAACAAGCACCAAGTGCAACAGCAGAAATAGATGCAGTAATTCCCAATGTATGATCAGACAACCCACTCACCACTGAAAATCGATTAGCCATATCCGGGATGATTTTCAAGTTTGATTCAGCAATAGGTGCTGGGTACGAACTAATACAATGCAACAAAATTAAGTCAGTGCAGCCATTTTCTCTTGCAGTATCTATCGCCTCTTGTATTTCATTTACATTGGCAAGCCCGGTTGAAATTATCATCGGCTTTCCCGTTTGTGCAACATACTTAATCAAGGGCAAATCGATTATTTCAAATGAAGCAATTTTATAGGCTGGAGTATTTAAATCTTCAAGCAAGTCCACTGCAGTTTCATCAAATGGCGAACTAAAGCAGGTTATTCCCAATTCCCTTGCATGGTCAAATAACTCTTCATGCCACTCAAATGGAGTGTGAGCTTCTTTATATAATTCATATAAAGAATATTTGTCCCATATCCCACCTTTTATAATAAAATCGGGTTTATTTGATTTAATAGTGAGCGTATCTGGAGTGTACGTTTGTAATTTTACAGCATCTGCACCTGCATCCTTAGCCGCACTAATTAAATTTAGGGCATTTTTAATACTACCATTATGATTGGCCGAAATTTCAGCCACCACAAATGGTGGCTGGTCTTCACCTATTAAACGGCCATTAATGGATACATGCTTCATGGTTTCACCCATTGATATCGTGTATTACTTATTTTCTTAAAGTCAAGTTTTTGAAATAGCGCGCTTGATGCTAGATTGGTTTCGGCTACCTCAGCTTCAATTATATTAAAATGACTTAGGGTTTTAAGTTGATTAATGGCCGCATTTGCTAAACCCAGCTTGCGAAATGTTTGTGAAATCAATACAGATATTTCTTCCGATTTATCTTGTCTGTCTAGCCTTACATACCCACATTTACTATTATTAAATACTATTAACCACATTCGCCGATTTGAATTTTCTAAAGAAGCTTTAAACCAAAATTTATGCTCTTTTAAGCTAGGTATAGCTGGGTTTCCACTGTACTGTCGATTCCCTGTTTCGCATTGCCAGGTATAAAGTAAATCCTCATGTCTTGTATCCATTTCAAGCAGGCTAATATTAACGGGTGGATCTAAAACAGTATTAGCCACTCTTAAAGCCCCTATACCGTCACAGACCTCAAATGCTTTATTTGAAATTTTATGCCACGTAACCAAATCAATTTCAGATATATATGTGTTAATATTTTCTCTGAGATCGTCACGGCTAGAAAGTATCATGGCACCGATATTAGCCAATTGTTGTGCAATATTATTTTGATTACTGGCTACTATTACGCCAATCGTAGGCAGTCCCATACAACACCTCTCCCAAGATGATGTACCCACACTGCCAATGGCAATATCAGCGTTTAGCATGAGCTTTGCGACTTGCTGTTCATCTATATGTAAATTAAGATTATTAAACTTCTTTTCAGCTGCAATCAATTCTTGCAAATATTGACAGCTTGAAGCAATCAAAATATGAACATCCCCTTGATAACTGCTTTCAACCAAGTAAGAAAACGTCTTAATGGACAAATTTTGTAAATCGGTCCCCCCAAAGTTGATTAAAACTGACTGTATTTCAGTGGTGGCCTTTCTCTTTTTAATAGCTGCTGGCCTAAGAGAAAAAAAGTCTGGCCGCAATAAGCAGTAGTCAACGCCCAGTAATAGCTTGCAATTGGAATTACTAATCTTGCGATAATCATCGGGCAAGCGACCATAACTACTATCCAAAAGGTAATCACAATGATGACTACGATTGGCCAAATCATCTATAACCATTAATTTATTTACATTATCAATCAGATCCTTTTCCCAACGACTATCTAACGCATAATGATCCACGACCAGCATCTCGACATTAATATTCTCAATTGCTTTTAGGCTTTTTTTAGCATCTTCAAATGAGGAAACAAAGGTACCTTCTATTTCTTCTAATTTATAATTTCTACTATTTATTACATTGCCAATAAACTCACTTACCTTTGAACAGATAAATAGTATTTTGTATTCAGAGTCGCTAAATATTTTGGCCAGTGTTAAACACCTCATTATGTGACCCAGCCCAATATCGACATTGCCATCAGCTCTAAAAACTATGTATGATTTTTCTGTCATGTATTTTTATTTATGACCTCATGCATTAGTTCTGCCAGATTCCAGTCTTCCTGTGTATCTATGTCTTGTACTCTCATTCTGGGAATTAATAAGGGCAGCGATTTTCCTGACAAAATGGGCTTTTCCAGTAACCAAGCTTCTGTTCTTCCAAAATAAAACTGACCAGCATCGTGGTAATATTGCTCTAGATCTTGACTACGAATAGAATTATATTTAGGACTTTTCATTTCGATCATGCCGGACTTACTAAAATAAATACTTCGTTGAACTGGGTATGAATAAGTCGTTACTGGTAAACAGTAATCAGCATTTGAATGTTGGATTTTTTCATAGGCTAGTTTAAGGTCATTTACCAAAATAAAAGGAGCGGTGGCATAAATGCAACAGGCAAAGTCAAATAATTCGCCAGCTTCCTGTAAATATTCAACAGCATGCTTAATAACCGGAACCGTAGCAGTATGATCATTTGATAAATTGCCAGGCCGTAAAAAAGGTACGTCAGCTCCCAATGAGCTGGCAACTTCAGCAATTTCTTCATCATCGGTCGACACCAATACTCGATCAAATATTCCACTTTCTAGAGCAGACTCAATTGAATAAGCTATCATGGGCCTGCCTTTAAATAATTTAATATTTTTTCTGGGAATACGTTTACTACCTCCCCTGGCAGGTATGATGGCTATATTCATGACAATACTCTGGCCACAACACTTGTCACTTGTTTTTGATCCTGCTCCGTCATGCCATGAAATATAGGAATACTAATGGCACGACTATAGTAGTCTTCTGCCACTGGACAATACCCGACCTTAAAGCCAAGATTTTGATAATAAGGCTGGCGATAAATCGGAATGTAATGAAGGTTTACACCCAAACCGGAAGCACGTAATTCAGAAAAAATCTGGGTATGTGATTTAGACATTTTTTCTAGATTCAATTTTATAATGAACAGATGCCAGGAAGACTGGCAATATTCATCTATCCTAGGCAAGTCTATGGGAAGACCGTCTAATTCGTTTATATACTGCTTTGAAATCTGTTTTCTTTGCTCAATAAATTTGTTTAACCTTTCTAATTGAGATAAACCTAAAGCCGCTTGAATTTCGGTTAGGCGATAGTTAAAACCTAGAATTTTCTGCTCGTAATACCAGGGGCCATGATATTCCAATAGTTGGCTATCCTCCCGTGTCACGCCATGGCTGCGCAGTAATCGCATTTTCTGTGATAATTCATGGCTGTTTGTTACTGCCAACCCACCTTCTCCCGTCGTTATTATTTTTACCGGGTGAAAACTAAATACGGTTATATCGCTATAAAAACTATTCCCCACTGGTTGGTCTCTATATTTCGCCCCAATAGCATGAGATGCATCTTCAATTATTTTAAAGCCGTATTCTTGGCTTAACTTGTGAATAGCCTTCATATCACATGACTGGCCAGCCATATGAATCGGAATAATTACTTTGGGTAATGGTTGATTATTTTTTCTATGTTCTGAAAGTTTTTCTTCTATTTTTGATGCTGAAATATTGAAGGTATGCTCGTCAATATCAATAAAATCAATATCAGCACCGCAATATAGAGCACAATTAGCTGAGGCTACAAATGAAATTGGGCTTGTCCAAACCATGTCCCCTTTACCAACTCCTAAGGCGAGACAGGCTATATGTAATGCAGATGTTGCACTATTAACTGCAACACCATATTTAGCCCCTGCATAATGACAAATTTCTTTTTCAAATTCTGGTACAACAGTTCCTTGCGTTAAGTATTTTGATTTTAGGACCTCTATTACAGCATTGATATCATGCTGATTGATGTCTTGTTTGCCATAAGGAATCATGCGTCAGCATCTTTTAATAACTTCTGTGTCTCTTCGACATTTAAAAACCATTCATTGGTACCAGAGTCATAAGAAAACCCTTGTTTAACTGGCTTCCCCTCCTCTGCTAAATTATTCATAATAAAGTTAACATTTCCATCATGAAAATTAATGGCAGGTGAGATTACATAATGATCATTAAATTCGATGGTTCTGTAACTATCATCTTTTGGACACATTTTTTCATGTAATTTTTCACCAGGTCTAATTCCAATTTCCTCCAATTCAACCTCGGATGAAATGGCTCTGGCCAAATCCACCATAGTTACAGATGGTATCTTTGGCACAAATATTTCTCCACCTTTCATTCTGGAAAAATTTTTAATTACAAAATCGACCCCTTGTTGAAGGGTAATCCAGAAACGTGTCATTTTAAGGTCGGTTATCGGGAGGGTCGTTGCTCCCTCTTTTAATAGTTTTCTAAAAAACGGAACAACCGATCCACGTGATCCCACAACATTTCCATAACGCACTACTGCGAACCTTGGAATTTCACCGCCCACCATATTATTTGCCGCAACAAATAATTTGTCAGAACATAGTTTAGTTGCGCCATATAGATTGACAGGATTTGCAGCCTTATCTGTGGATAATGCTATGACCTTTTTAATGTTGTTTTGAATGGCTGCATGGATCACGTTTTCGGCGCCATTGATATTAGTTTTAATACACTCTGTTGGATTGTATTCGGCGGCTGGAACATGTTTCATGGCAGCGGCATGGATTATGTAATCCACTCCGTTACAAGCCTGCATTAACCTCTCTTTATCTCTCACATCTCCAATAAAGTAGCGCATGGCTTCTTGATTAAAAACCTGTTGCATTTCATATTGCTTAAGTTCATCACGGGAAAATATAATGATTTTTTTGGGCTTATAGCGAGCTAACAAGGTCTGTGTATATTGCTTACCAAATGACCCTGTACCGCCTGTAATGAGTATGGTTTGACCATCAAACATGAAGGGCCTCTGCTATTTCTCGAGATGTCAATTTACTATCGACTGTTTCTATTGATACTTTAACAACGCAAATAACGAACCAAGTTTTTCTATAAAGTGATAAATATTAGGTACCGGACATATTTGAATACCTAGCGAAGACTCGCGTCAACAGCTATGGCCATTGATTTGGCCCTGCCTTCGCCTTGGGTTCTCGTGCAAGAGGGACAATGTCTATTAGAAAACAAGTATTTTTATTATTTGTAGATTTTTTTATTATATGCGAAATTGCTGGCACACAATCATGGGCCATAAAATTGCCGCTCGCAGTCCCCCTCAACATACTCAGCTTGAATGCATCTCATATAGAATACTAATATTTATAGGGTATTAAATAGTGACAACCGGCTTATCTGGGTAAAGCTCTGTTGTGACGCTTCCAATAAAAATGATTGCAAAGACAATCGACTCACCGCCTCAGCAAAATCTATATCTTGAAGTTGGCTTAATATATCCTGGCTCACCAGGTCCACATCCGCATGCAGGTTCTCGATGTTGTCAATGGTGTTTAAGCGTCCACCAATTTCGCTGCGCACTTCCGATACACTGCTTTGTGCAAAGTCCATATTTAGTAATGTGGTTTCTAATAATTTATTTAGTGCCGCACTTTCTTCCGGTGTGTCTTCAAGAGTGCGTAAACCCTCCACTAAACCTGAGATTGTATCGAGTAGCGGCTGCTTTTTACTACTGGTTACAGAAAAACTGTCCCCTGGTTCGGGCTCGCCAGCCAGTTTAAAGTTTGCGCCCTCCACCACTAGCGAAGAACCCGCGCTAAAGGCCACACCAGTTAATCCATTAATAGGTCGATTTTCAGAGCGGGTCATGACGCTAAAGTTTGGACCCGGTGGCGAAATAAACCCCTCCGGATTAAATCGTATGACCATGTCCTCAGGGTAAAAGCTATCATAGGCGGCCTGGTCCGTAACGAATCCATTGCTTATAAAACCGCTTCCTATGTTGGTATCACCATCTTTCGTAAAAAAGGTATTTTCAGCACTTTCAACATCTACAAATAGCTTTTTACCTGAGTCATTGGTTTGCACTTGGGTACTGCCGCTAATTCCCAAACTGCGCTCGCCGTCATCTCCCTGGTATATAACACCGCCTCCTGGTCGAGATTGAAAAGGTTCCGTTTCTCCTTTAAAGCCAGCAAAAATGTAGGTATTACTAGGGTCCTTGGTATTCATTAAATCCACCAAAGCCTTATAACGCTCTTCTATTTCAATGGCGATAGACGACCTGTCCTCCTGCGTCATGGAGCCATTACCTGCATTGACCGTTAATTCTCGAATTCTTGAAATATTTTCGGTCACGCCGGTTAATATGGCCTCCTCTAAGTTTTGACGATTTCTGGAGGATATGACATTTTTTTCATACTGGTTTCGCAGGCTGATGTCCTGCTGTAATTGCAAGATTTGAGTTGAGGCGATGGGATCATCGGCCGGGGTTAACACCTTGCGGCCGGTGGAGATCTGCTGTTGGGTGGTGTTAGTTGATTTTTGATTATCCAGAATGGAACGAACACCAGAGTTAAACTGTTGCATGGTGGATATACGCAT
>MAAA01014084.1_pt1 | contig 23501 bp, 24 predicted proteins | sample 1115971 | NCBI WGS metagenome assembly MAAA01 (sample SAMN04961123, study PRJNA320927) | seawater metagenome | isolation source: sample BD02T6 sea water enriched with oil for 6 days | place: USA:Gulf of Mexico | collected 2013-07-27 | reverse complement strand
TTAACGGTTCCGCCTTAGACAAGCATCCCGCGCGAGCTTATGTTGCGTGCCCTCGTCATCTGTCCATAAGCATCCAGAATCGGAGGTTAGCGGGCAATTAAGCCGCTAGTGCGTAGTTTAGTGAGCCCATCGTGACACGTGCTGACTAATGAATGTTAGTAGGGATTGTAACGCACATTGTAACGCACATAAATCAACAATCCGGGGAATATGAGAGGTTTGCATCTAGCACCATAATACGCAAATAAAGATTAACCTTTTTGCGGGTCTTATTTCTGCTCAATGCACTGCTACTCCTTAGTCGAAAACTCTATGGTCTATTATCTGGATTAGAGGATCTAAATTACCCGAATCTGCTGCATTAAGTGAACTCATATAATTATCGTTTTCAATCAAACAAAGTCTATCATCGAAAGGAAAATATGATCTTGCATGTGAGTCAGACATGGCTCTAGCAACACTTCCATTTCCATCTTCAAATGGATGTAAGGCGAGTATTTCATGGTGGAAAGCTGCGATACCAGCTACAATTTCACTGGGGTCGTTGCTATTCATTGGTGTTGCTCTATCGGACCACTTTGACAAAAAGGTTTGAAGTCCTGTTTTTAGGTTACGCCCCAATGGTGGGATATAAGTAGCGTCTTCAATAGGTGAATTAGCTTCCCCGATCCAAGATTGGTGCGCTCTGAGTTTTCCTGCGATTACAGATGTCGGTTTGTCTACCATAAGAACCTTATTTAGGCCTGATAGAGACTCCCAATTCAAATGTTCAGTTCCAGTTTTAAAGAAATTATCTAGATTTACTGGCGGAAAACGAGCCTTATGAAGGCTCTCTATTCTATTAAAGCGGTCAATTATCATACTCCTTGTTTGTTTCAAATCGCTCTTAATTTCTTCACTTTTGTCAGCTAAGGTAGCCAAATTTGAAAGAGCCGTGATTTGAAATAAGGATGGATCTTTTCTGCATTCTAGATGAAGTGCTTTAGCTAATTTTCTAATGTGTGGTTGAGCACTATTTTTATTTTGTGTAAAAAAACCATTGGCAGAATCACCTAACCTTCTTTTCTTCTCATACCAAGACTCTAATAATGCTTTATACCATACCTCTTCACTCGGAATGGATGTGTGCATATACAGAATTGCTTGTAGTTTAGTTCTAGCTTCACCTTGGAATTCAGGGTATTCATCTGTGTCAAAAATTGCTTCAGGAGCTGTATGTAGTTCTCCAGGTAGCTTTTCTGCCCACTCCGATGTGGTCGCCATGAGTCTGCGTGGCAAGTTGTTAGTATATGTCTTTTCAATCAGGCTATTAGCCAACTTTGTTGAGCCAAAACCTAACCCCCAAGAAATTGGGTCAAATGCCATAATGTAAACCTCCAATATTTGTATACTTAAAAAATGAGTTATTAACTGTGTTGTGGTGATCGCTTTGAAGTTACTACAGCTAATGGTATATCATCGAATACCTAATACAATTAAACCATATCTATTGAGCCAATGATCAATCAAAGAAATATGCTGGATGGTAAAACCTCTTCCCAACAAACATAAAGTTATAATAGTCATCAAAATTATCTTCTACTTCTTTAATGGCCTCCTTTTTTGCTTCTTCCAAATCACTTGATAGAATATTTACTGTGTGTGGCTCCCAGTCACCTGTTGTAAATTCAAATATGTATAAATCATCTGCTCGTTTCTTATCTATAATCTTAGAGAATACTTCAGAGACAGTATCCGGGAGGGTAGGATATATAACCTCTCCATTTTTAAACTCAAGTTCGGTAAAGTCATTTGACATATTCACAACCTGAATATATTCAGATTCCTTAAAGTGCTTTAAAAATGGAAATATTGTTTCTCGTCTGCCATAAAACCAATTGGTTACATTTCCTCCCTTAAATATTAAAAACTTATGAGTATCCAAATTTGAGGTATAAAACTTAGAAGCCCTAATGTCACTTATCTCTTTACTAATTAGTTCAATTTTTTCCTTCGGGGCTGGCATGTATGGAAATAGTCTTATTTGTGCATCTTTTAAAGTCGTTATCGGTTCATAGTTGGCATTTATAGCGTCTTGAAGATCCTTGTCAACCAGTAACCCGATGGTTCTCGTATCGCTCCCCCTGACATCAACGCTTAATAGAAGGTGGTGTAAGTTTTCACCCATATCGACGATTACGGCGGAATGCCTGGCTAAATTCAAAAAAATATAATATTTGAATTCACCAGAATCGAATTTTTTTGTAGCCTTAGATATTGACGAATCAAGGAAGTCGTCTTGACTTTTAGGGCTGACGCTCATGTTAGGGATGAGTATGTTTGAGGTGTTTGTATTTATTATACAAAAATGGTTTTTTTCAACATGAACTGAAGTAAACATCATTAAATCAAAAGTGACATTCTCACCCGTAATTACATAACAGATGTCCGGCTGTAACTGCACTCCGGAGCTATTAACGGACATTCCAGTATAAGCTCCTCCAATTCCATCCTCTAACGTATAATTATGTATTCCATAAATTTGAGCGAGGACCAGCATTCTTATATGAAAATACTCATTTGCTTTTGGCGATATTTTTATTTCAGAAATCCAGCTATCTTTAAAAGCCTTATAGAAAGATTCTACATATTGCTTTAGATCATTAGAAGGTGAACCAAAAATAACAAAATCCTTATCAGAGCAAACAATTGATTTGGCTTTGTTTTCAATGGTGTGCAATTTCGCGCCTTCACTATACGAAGCTACGACAATTTGAATTCCCGGTTTTGCGTTAAAGTCCTGGAAGTTGTTAATAGTATTTTCAATAGACTCTTCAACAGAGCGGTTAAAGCTTAAATGGAGCAATAAGATCCTTACAACTTCATTTCCAAATGCCGCGTCACCAGATAGGCAAATGGAAACGTTATCGTCTGAGTATATTTTAAATGCTCCTTCGTAGACATGGTCGCCACCACTCCCTATATTACCTTGAGCTTCACCAAAGGATGTCACAGTACTTACATTATCTATTTCACTCTTTTTTGTAACAGCACTGTCTGCAACGATAAATGCAGTTTCATCTGTTTTCCAAGCTATACAAATTGTCACGACTTAATCTACCTCTAGAACCGGTTTTTATTGTTTTCTGTGGGTTGTGCTAGTCACCGATGGTAAGTAATTTATAATTTCAATTATAGGCTATTAGAGAATCACTTTTACAAATACCAAAAATTTAAATACCTTTAATTGTTCATCAGTCGGTCCTACACTGGCAATAATGATGGTAGTTTTTATTATTAAAAAGACTGATCAGACGATATACTAGCAATGATTGTGGGCTAAACAGGGTAGCCTTATCAACGAATAACAAAGCGATTGGTGCTTTTTATAGTAGGGGTTTGTAACCTCCTCCTACCTGTCTACGGCCCGCTGACAATGTGGACATACTTTGGCTACCTTTAATATTTGTTCTGCACAAGAAGGGCATGGAGCTCTGTTTTGGTTGTCTTGAACCATGACAATAATAGCACCGAGTGGACCCAGGGCTGCGCCATTAATAAAGCCCAGGAATGGTAATCCTTTTTGTATGCCTAAATATGTTGCCAGTAGGGTACTCGCAATCCACACAGGCCAAAATAATGATGAGCCTAAAACGATATACACAACATCCATGATGATCTAACTCCTTGTCTTATTAGGGGGGGGCGGTGGTTACAAGTTTGCATGATAAAACGTACCACTACTAGTGGTTGGATGAAATTTTAACAAGCTAAACCTAGTTGTCGGGTCAATAACCCTGTAGTACTGATAAGGTAGCTAATTCAGTCCTGATGTATCTAAATTTAGACAGCTATTTACCGTTTATTCAGATCTATTTTTAGGCTGTATGGGTATTTAGTAGTATAAATTTAGGGCTGTACGATACCACCTATGAGCCGTTTGTTCGGTTGCAGGCTGATCGTTGATTTGAGTTTTGGTGTGGCTGGAACGCAATTAAGGAAAGGGAGAGATTTACGGACTTAATCAACTTTTTGTGAAGGTGAGCTAAGTCCGCTAAGAAGTATAATTAGTTGAAAATGACAGCTTTACTTTTCAGTATCATGCTACCGTGTTCCTTATTGGATGGACTTAAGCTTATAGCGATATCGTCATGGAGTTTACAGAGTTCATGTGTAAGGGCTATGGCTGCATCTTTCTTTACTTTAGAGTCCAATATTTTTCTGCTTCCATCTGGTGTAATTAGGGTTTCACCTATTGCACAGTCATTAGATAAAACCTCTAGTAAAAATTCCCGGGTATTACTCACAAGACCTAACTCATAATACATAGGGATGCGAAGCTTGTGTGACATATGATATGCAAGCCCTGCAATGTCATAGCTGCTAAGCGGTTTGAGAGTCGCCATTACGCTTTGCTCTGCATCAGCTTTTAAGTTTTTTAATAGCCTGCAAACTTTTTTAAGATTACCGTTATATGACGAATCACGATCATTGATTACACTCATGTGTTTAAAAGGCGAATTTCCTATCGTGACATGATTTTTTTTGTCATATATCTTTACCTCTCGGTCGCTTAGACAGTCACTGTATTGATATGCAAGTGTGTCGTACCAGTGAGCGGGTACTATATCTATCTCACGTCTCAGTGACCCTCCTTCCATGTTAATCGCTTTTGGACGAGTATTATCAACTGTCGCTGCTGGGTATTTGTCTTTAAGTATCCTTTCTGAATCTAACCTTAACTCCCTAATTCTGTCGAGCATACTTTTACCATCATTGATGGTCGTATAGTTTTTGTGAGCAGCTACAGGCCCTTGGGTTGTAAAGTATGGGTGAAAGATTAAAACGTCCACATCGCTAACACCTTTGATGTGTATATCTAATGGAACTGACCCTTGTAAGTAATAGGAAGCATTAGTGCCTATGGCTTTTAATGCGCCTAATAAAGTAGTGGCAACCCTAGAGCCTTCTTCTTTACTTATTTCAGTATAGCGAGCTGTAACTGGCTGCATTGCACCAATTGCATATCTGATTTCAGGTGATTCTTTAATTCCGTAAAAAGATTCTAATCCAGGTGCTATACCTGCTTCATCAAGAATGTATTCTTTACGTATATTATCACTAACAGAGCGACGCTCTTTTAGGGTGTTGAGTCGGGCTTCATAGTTCATGTTATTGTTCCTTAATTTGCTTTAGTGTCATGTTTCCATTTGTTCTTCTTCCCTGAGAATTGAAGTATGTTCCTGTAGCTATAGCCTCATCGAAGTCGAAAACTAATTCACAGAAACCATAATGTGAATTCAGGGTATTAAATTGATCTAAATTTGGTTTATTGCTGTAGCTATAGGATATCTGCCAGTTGTCATTAGGTAATTTGAGTGTTGTTGCTGTGTAGCTGTAACTTTGGCTTCGACTAGTTTTAAGTTGAATTGAGATAGTGTCCCATTTCTGAACCATGGTGATCATTCCTTCCCAGGTATGCTGAACATCTCCATTGTCGTCAATGGTTTTCCCAATTACAGACCACTGACCTGAGTAATTGGGAATAGAGAAGAGTTTACCGATGAACCCAATTTTCCAGAATATGTTGTCAAATATCCAATCTAACCCTATGTAAATAAGTCCAGAGCTAATAACGAATGTTCCGAAAAATGACATTCCAGATAATGTTGATAGGTCGATAAAAAGTTGGCTAAGCGCTGGGCCTAGAACGAATGATGAAATACCTAAAAATCGACCAACTGTTTGTCTTTTATGGTCAAAGATTGCATAAGGATGTAGTGATTTTTGCAATACCGTCTCTCCGTAATAATAAGTGGGCGTTGATTCTGCGACAATTAATTGAGTCAGGCTCTATTTCAAATAGAGCCTGGAAAGTCGAGATCAGCGATTTTTATTAGATTGAGAGAGGACTGTGCCTGCTAAAGACTTGGTTTTTTCATTGTATTTACTGCTTCGTGCAACGGTTGAGGCGAGGCTTTCCATGCTGCTACCGGTTTGTTTGTTTGTATTGGCTTGGGCCAGCGCAGATGCTGCAAGGCTTTTTTGAGTCTTGGATGCATTTGGGTCCCTAAGAACGTTTGATGCTTTAGAAGCTAAAGTTGAAGATGTCTTTTTGGAGTTTTTCATGTTTTTTGCCTTTAAGATTATTACTTTCGAACTAATTTCTCTGTGATTTGAGGTTTACTTAAATCGCTAGGAATCGTTGGTGGGTATGTTCATTTCAAAGTTCCTTTAATTGGGCTGATAGCTCAGCTGTGAGCCTTTGATTGGCTCTACTTACGCCGACAAGCGACGCACCTGCGTTAAGGTTCTGTTACAAAAAACATGAACCAAATCACTTCCAAGGGGTGAAAATAATAATCAGAGAGGGTATAAAGGCATCGACAATTCCAAAGTCATGCTTTTTACCTCTACTGATTTAACTAAGTCCTTAGCAATCTTAGTCTGTGGTCTTAAGCATTCCGAAAGCACTCTTTATTGGCGTAAAGGGTGCTTTTTTATGCTTATTCGTTTTTGATATAAAGCGAATATTTACAAGATAATGCGGTTTGGTGATGTAATCAACCCCATATATAGTGTTTTAGGTCCAAGCCCTTGTGGATAAAGTGTGCGCAAAGAGTGGGTAAAGCAATTGTGTTAGTGATTGCTAACTTGCCGCTGCAAACAGTAGCAATGCGACTCTGAAACTCACACTTATATGTACGACGATTAGAAGGGTTAAAACAAAAATAAATAAATTGACGTTGCCAGATTGCCCAGGATATGACATGGCTGAGCAGTTGGCCCACATGGGTCTAAATTTATAATGCCTGGGAGGTCAGTGCTTCTAGGTATGCTTATGGAGGAGTCTTCTCGAAGGTAAAAGCTAACCAATGTCGATCGACGAATGCAATATACACTGGCGGATTTGGAGTAGATGCTGGACTTAAAAGTGGGGGGTGATTAATTTACCGGGCTGGTACGGGACCGTATTCAGTTGGCACTCACTCATGCGTTAAAGTCTCGCAATCACAAATTCAGAAAGCAGCGGATGAGAATACCGTGTGACCTTTGCCAATTTGGCGATGGGTATCTACATACGCGAGGCCAGGTTAATTGATGAGCCCATAGACTTAAGCAGTGCAGGAATTGATTTGCTGTTGGGCCGCAACACAGATCGTGTATTAAGCTAGGTGGAAAATTTCACCACCAGCGTGGAATAGAATATGATTGCGTAGATCAATCAATGTGTAGTGAGCCGTATTCATCTTATGATAGGCGATGGCTCCTTACAGCCTAAGTGTATAAAATTGTGCTCAGTAAACTTAAGCCAGATAGGAATACTAATCCACCAGCAGACAATGACCATGAATGAATCAAGCCCATACGACACGGGTAATAACAAGTGGATAGGTCGTGTCATGACTCCCACGACTGGTAACCCTTATTATCAAGTGAGGTTCACTGCGAATATACCTGGCAAGTTCACTGCTTCGGGGTACCCCAAACAGAAGGTTCTCTTTGTTAAGCTATTCTATTTCCATAAGTATAAATCGGAGAAGAGCTGCTTGACCGCTGCCAGAACCGTGAGGAATCGAGAAGCTGCTGAAAGAGGTTTAAGCCTCAAACAGCGCAGGCCAAATGTTGTCAGGACGAAGCTGTCCGGTGATCACAAGAGGGCTTGGAGAAAGCCAACAGTTGACGGCTCACGGAAGCTGAATGGTCTGGGGGATGCTATAAGACAGCGTTAGCCTTGCCACGAGACTGTAAGCAATTCTGTGTAACTGCCCAATCTATACTTTCTGTCTTATCCATTCTATTAACCCATTACCAATAGCGCCTGCGTTACTGATAATAGTGGCGAGTTCAGTCCGAAACCTCCAAGTTTGACATCGAGGTGTTGGGCGGTTAGCGGGGCTGAATTTAGGTTTGTTGTAGTGTTTACGAATATCTGAGTATGTAAACTCTATTGCGGTATTTAAAAATGCCTACAGTACTCTTGAATGATCTCTTCAATAGTTAATAAGTCGCATATTAATTGGGGATGCAAGAATGCAGGGCTTCCCTTGTCATTCAGAGAGTGAGCGAATATGGGGCATATACCTCCAATTTCATCCCTAGCTTTTTCTAGCTCAAGAAACTTTTGGTATCCATCAACATTTTGAAAGTTGGCCATCTCATCACTTAATCTTTTATATTCAGCTTCTTCATCTTTATGAATTACGTATGGAGGGACATATAGTGGGATTCTGTGAGCTAGAGAATCCCGATAGTTTTTTGCGTAATCGTTGTACCAACCTTTAATTCTTTCGCCATTTAGATAGTCTTTGAGATCTTTGGCTAAGTACTTTTGGTTCACTTTATTAAATAAACCTATTTCGTTACGGTTTATTTTTCCTGCTGGTCTTTTATTTTTTGGGCGGTCGTCATAAATGTTTTTTTCTAAGGCATGTACCCAGCCTAAATTGTCAAATATACCAGCTGTATTTATAAAGAATGCGTGAAGGTTTATACACAAGTCATCTAGTTCATTGGTCGTTAATTTTACGTTCCTTTCTGGTGGGAATATTTCATATATATTGTATAAGCTTTTAAATACGATTTTGACTCTTCTGAAAACACCTTGGGATAAGTACGTGCTTGCTTGGTTGTTTTTTAAACTTACTAGTAGCTGAATTAAGCATCTATCTAAGCTATCTCTTTTCTCTTGGATAGCTGAAAATTGTTCAGCTATCTCTTGCAGTTCCTTGCCGCTATAGGTCATGTCAGTAATCCGGTTTCAGATGTTCACCCATAGTAAACAAAAATATACACTCTTTCCAATTTAGACTTTCCTACTCACCAGTAATTAGTTTAGTTAATTTCCATTCAAGAAGCTTTTGGTGTTTCTGTTTCCACTTAGTAATTTCAATTATATATTGGTCGTCAGTACCGTCCTTTGCAGTACCATATATGCTCTGTACGTTGACAAGGCTCTCGGCTAATTGGATGGAGGTTTCCTCACTGTCATGATCATGATCCAACAAAGTAATGAACTCTATTAGCTTAGCATTGTTGCCTAGATTTTTAATATTGGGGTCTATGTAAATACCGAGAGTGGTCTTTATAAATTCTAAAATATATTCCAGTGGAATGCTGGTTTTACAGTGAGATCGTACATTGTTAATATGGATTGCCAATAGCTGTGGGTGATGCTTCTGGGAGTGCGGATAATCGCCCGCTTCGGTTATGCTGTTTTGTGTGCTGCGTATGGCAATGTCCATAATCATACGAGTATCGGTTTTAAAAACTGTGGGCATTTGTTTTATCCTTCAAATGTTTAGCTATCACACTGAATCAATTTCAATCTACAAACAAAGGTTTATATCACATGGAGTTTCAAATTGTGGATGTCTAGGCACCTAGGACGCAGTACGCGCCATATAGTGCTAAGGGTTAGGCTGTGTCATTAAGTTGTAAGGTGGGCTGAAACTTAGTGGATGAAAGTCTGGTATACCTAAGTAGACTGGAGCCGCTGAGCCACTAGAAAAGAAGCCCTCCATCGCAGTGTGAAGGGACTCGTGAACCTTGTGTTAGAACATGTCTAAGTAGCTGCGACCTGTGTCAGTTAAATTCATTGCAACATCTTTCCAAAGCCACTCATTTCCATAGTTACTTTGGTAGTAGCCATATTTAGTCATAGAGGCGGCTGATATTGATCGTGTTGCACCTACTTGTGCTGGAAACCCACCATTAGGTTGGTCAGGTGTTTCACTTTCTAAATACTCAAACTGAAATAAAGCCGTCATGTGCTCATGAAATCTCTGGTCTTCTTTATTAAATCCAATACGCTCTAAGCCTGCAATATTTATAGTTTGATTTTCAGAGTCTCTAAACGCTATTAATAATTGATTGAAATATACCGGATCGGTTATGGCTGGTGGGGTGTTCATATTGCTTACCTATATGTATTAAATAATAATTTACAAGTACAAATTAGCGTATTATCAAAATTAAATTAGTGGGGGAGGGGGAAATTGTTTCTTATCTACGAGGAGTAGATACCTAAATCAATTTCGAAATAGGTATCGATTTACATTGGTTGGTCTCAGGTTAGATGTTAGACAAAAGCTCAATTGTGGTGCCATTTGCCATTGCGACCTTATTAACAATTGCATAGCTTGAAGTCTTGCCATCTTGTATTTTATGAAGAGCTACATCTTTTGATATGAACTGGTTGATGTCATATTCCCATATAAAAGACAGGTTTTTTCCAGCTGGAACATTGCTGGCAGTTAGCACAAGAGTTCTAATGATATTATCTGACTCATCTACAAGGTCGACAGTGAAATCTAATTTTGATATTTCTTCACCAGTTTTATTGTTTAGATTTACATTTATTTCTACTTTCTTTTTCCAGTTATTAACCGCGATAGACTTCTTGCTAACAAAATTGAAATGGATGGAATTATCAAGTTGTGCACCAATAGGGGCGTTAAGCTCTTCTAGGCGAGCCTCTTTTAGCTCTTTGTTCTTTTTGATCATCTGAGCTAGGTTAGACAATTCAACGGCCTGCCAATAACCGCCCATTTTTCGAAGCTTAATTTCTAAGTTGACTGGACTCTGTAACTTCTCATCGAAACGCTCAAGACCTAGGTAGGCAATCTTACCTTCGGTCTTCAAATATTTTTTGTTGATTGCTCCATCGACAAAGAAACCGTCCACTGCCGCAAGGGATTTTTCATGTTTTGATTCTTGTTCTGTGGTAGTTGGGCGCGCACCTTCTACAGCAAGCTCTATCTTGTTTTTTGCAAACGCGATAATTGTAGGTTTAATCATGGCCATCATACCTGCAGCCAGTTTCCCACCAAATCCACCTTGAGGTGTATCTTCAAGAGAGTCCTCCAGCAGTGCATCAACGCCACGTCCAACAAGCGCATCGACATCGACGTGTTTATGAAAAAGAGCTAAGTCATGGTCTTCAAAAGCAGTTTGTATCTGAGTCAGGCTGTATTCAGGTGTAGTGGTCCAATATTTATAACCACCTGCTGCGGCCATAACGCCAGCAGCAACTACCGCGACAATTATTTTTTGAGCTCTCATTCAACGTCCTGTTATTTATGTTCTAAGAAGTGCAAGTGCATAGTCCTCAATAGCATATACGATCCCTCTAAGCTTGTGGAATAAATGTTTGGTGTAGCTAGGTCAGTATTAGAGTTATCGATAGCCCCTGCCCATGTGATAAATCCAACACCCAGTCTATTCACTATCATATAAGTTGTTTTTTAATTGATAGTTGATATTATCACTAAGTCTTAGAATCTATTGATACAAAAGGGCTCACTTATGATCATTGGCTACGCCAGGACTTCTACAGTTGATCAGCTAGCTGGATTCGATGCGCAGCTAAGGGACTTAAAAGAAGCTAAGTGTGAAGAGGTGTTTAGTGAACAGCTTTCCTCAGTCGCAAAACGTCCAAAACTATTGGAAGCAATCAAGTACGTGCGTAAAGGCGACACCTTAGTTGTTACCAAACTTGATCGCCTGGCTCGATCCGTAAAAGACCTGAATGACATTGTTACAGAGTTAGATGCCAAAGAAGTGAATCTGAAGATATTGGCTCTTAATATTGATACGGGAACACCTACGGGAAAGCTTATGTTCAACATGCTTGGGTCCATTGCTGAGTTTGAACGTGATCTGATGCTTGAACGTCAAAAGGAAGGAATAGCAAAAGCCAAGGCTGAAGGTAAATACAAGGGGCGTCAACCTACCGCAATGGCTAAGTCAGAAGATGTATTGAGATTGATCGGTCAGGGGCATAAGGCCCCGTATATTGCTTTGCACTTGGGTATAGGTGTCGCCAGCGTCTACCGCATAAAAAAGGCCGCTAATGCGTAGTGATAAATTACGAGTCTTATTTTTTAGCTCTATGTAATAAGGTCAAATACTCAACACGGGAGTTGTATATCGACTCTTTATCATTACCTCTATATTTAGCCTCGACCGTATTTTTAATATTATGATTTGTATCTGCAAACTGCCTATCACATCCAATGCACTTATACTTATCTCTTGTTGTGTACAGAGGAGTGGCGAGGCAATTACAACTACTAGATGTACAGGTAAGTGACTCCGCTTTAATAATAGCAAGGATTTCTTTTTTTTCGCGCTTAACAATGTTAGACGGGATGTCGGTAATGGCAGAGGCGGCCTCTCCAATAAGAAACCCTGCGCCATCAATAACTTTTTTAAATATCATCATTTATCCTCCTAAGTTCTTTAATATTTCATTACTAGTGATACTACCTGGTAAATAAATATAAGGTAAGTTGATTTGTAGTGTGCTCGAACCACTTGGGTTTTGGTAATGATTACCGCGAAGTAATTCATTTAATTTTCATGGTTCGTGCTTCCTTAATTCTAAGTCACCACCCCCAGTGGTATATGAAAGATCCAAGCAGTCTTCCAGTCGACATTAAAAGCAAAACTCCTTGTGCTCTAAGGTGCTTGCCCCTTAATGACTCTAGGGCATGTAGGTATTGCATTTTATCAAGTGCATTTGAAAGTGATTGATCTTAACCAAAGGATGCAGGGCTTGACCGAGTATGAATTGTGCCAGCTAGACTATGATGAGTTTGGCATGAAAATGGTTAAAGACATGGGGTGTACCGTAGATATTAATAGTCTTAATTTGAGGGCTTTATTACTGTCACTCACAGCGGTTAAAGGTGCTCTGGGCTTAACACAGCTCGCTCCTATCATTAGTAACCTACTACGGGTTCTGAATCTTTCTTGGGGCTTATGTACAGCTTCACAGGGGCTCTATTTCTATATGTATGTCATGAGCTAGAGTGTGGCTATAAGTCTCTGTAAATAGCTCACAGCGCCTCTGAGAGGAGCTTTATAAGCTAGCTCATATGGCCCCCTACACCTGCCCTTAGGGGTTTTCACTGTGTGGAGTTCTTAGGTTTTAGAACGCGGATAATAAGCCCCACCCATATCCTTCAATATTTTAAAATCTTAATAGCTTTTTAAGGGCGTTATATCAATGTGTAAGCACCTAGTTCGAATATATTGACTCGCAATATTTGTAAATTTTATGTCCGGTAAACCTAGTATTTGAGTATCTAAGGGAAGCTTATAGGGAAAGTTAATACTACTAATTCTAAATGGAAGGGCCTTGGCTCTGAATAATTTTCTGATACTATCTGATGAGACGTTCCAAAAACAATAATACAGTCAAGGGATTACCATTGAGCTTCTCCAAATATATTTACTTATCAGTCACTATTTTACTGTCAGCAGCACTTCTAGAAGGGGGCGTGGTTAATAAGTCTGAAGCTTCGGAAGTTGATGAAATTCCAGCCATAGAGCAGGACGTGTATATCAAGGAAGCTATTAAGCAGATCGAAATTAACAAAACTAACTCAAATTTTAATAACCAAAAAGATTTCATAGCCGAATATACCTACAGAGCAAGTGATACAGATTCTAAGGTCTCATCACGAAAGCGCGCAACTCAAGAACTTAAGCGTACCTTGCTCGAGGAGATAGGTACTCACATCACTAGCTCCCTTAAAATTACTAAGCAAAGCAATGTAGATAAGCGAGTCAGGTCAAAAATTAGTTATGTAATTACTTCATATACTGCTGGTTCTGTGAAAATGAAAATCATCAAAGAGAAATGGGATGGTGAGACATTCTACTTGAAAGGGAAAATTACTATTGATCCCAACTCTGTTTCAGAGGGGATTGCTGAAGGCTTGAAAGCAGAAGCTGAGAAAGAGTCAATTTTAGAGCTTCAAAGTCGAATTAGTGAGCAGCAGAATGCGCTGGATATGCGATCTAACTTACTAAAAGAAAAACAAAATGAACTATCCAAGACCTTGATCACAGCTAAAGCCCAGGAAGCAGAGAATAGAAAGCTTCAGGCTAAGCTCAAAGAAGCGAAGGCTAGGCTTGCAATGTACAAGACAGAGGGGAAGGAAATAGCCTCGAAATTCAATGAAATTATGGCTAGGGTGAATGAGCAAGGTAATAACTCTGCAAGTTACGCAAAGGCTGGGATGAGGTTTGAAGAGGTCGTAACTTTGCTGGGAGAGCCTGATGCTTTCTATAGCGGGAATGCCATATATGGCCAGACTGTAGTGCAAACCAGTAGTCATAGGCTGGAACTACATAGAGAAAACGCCATTGTTAAGTGTGTATTCAAAAATGTTAGTGAGTGGAATTCTTGTAAGCATATTAATAAATACGAGAGCCACTTATTATACTCGTATAAATAACGATAAGTGTTGTGGCTCAGGCTTGATCTTGCACGTTCAATATTTGAGTATGGCAAAGCCGTACATCTAGAATGTGCCATGGTAAGTATGGAAACTTATGACGTTCCCCTTGTGGTCGCGAGTACAGATATCAAGTTCTATCTATTGCTAAATTATGGGTTTGTTTTGCCACTGCTAAAGTAAAACGTTGTAATGCTGCCTATTAGTGTTCCAGAGAAAGCTAGAAATGCAGGAAAGTGCTCGTTGTTCACAAATGCTAAAGCGGTCGTACACACAAGCAGGATAAAAACAATGCCCATAGCAAGCAAGGGCTTAGTGCGTTTATTAAGTCTTTCTGTATACGGCTCTGCCATTCCTAATCCGCCACAAGTCCCGCATGCGAGGCCAGTATAAGTTTTCCTTAACGTATAGGTTTTAACTAAATTGTGGGATTGTGCACAAGCTGTACAGCTGGTGCCGGCCTCCCCAGAAGAGCACGTACCAGTACCAGAACAGTGCTTGCATGGGTATAAATTTGATTTCACTTCTTGCATTGTAGACTCTATTGTTGTCACTTGAATTATTGGGTAGTCGCCATTTGCTAGCTAGAGATTGCTGTCAAAAAGGTTTTAATAGACATTTAGCCCATACTTGTCTTCAAGGTATTCATCGACTTCATAACGCTTACTTTTATGCTTGATCATTGTTGTGATGCTATCAATGTTAAACGTCCGGTCTTCTTTCTCTGTGTGACAATAACCTGAAAAATACATGCGTTCATTGGCTGCCTGCAAAATACCATGTAGATCTATGATTCTTCTTGAGCGTTCACCATCACGTGACTCATATGTGAATTCTATTGTCTCACCCATTCCATTTGAAACAAGTTTCAGGCTACTCTTCCATTTGGCTAAAGAGGACTCTTCGGTGGTTTTTTCTTCGGCTTCTACAGTAGACTTGGGTGTGTCATTAAGAGGGCGCTCATCGGAAGGATAGCGTTTTTTATTGGCCTCTTTTGGCACACCAGCTAGGGCTTTAGTGACCAGGAATAGAAGGCCAATACCAAATACAACTAAAATTACAGAGTCCATCAACCTATCCTTGTGTTGTTTAGATCCTAGTATGCTTTGTATCTCAGAAATTGAAAACAGTAAATGCCTTTTAAGCTGCCAAATCAGTGGGGGGTTAGTTTGCTTTTATGCTGAGCATAGATTGCTGTCTCAGTGCTTGCTACTAACCGTATTCACAGTAGGCCTAAGTCTTTTCAGAGGCTACTGTGTATGCCTACATAGCCTCATTCTCTTATGTATGTCATGGGCTAGAGGAGGAGTGTAGGCCCTTTCAGTCAACGCACAGCGTCTTTGAGGGTATAGAGTCTGCTGGTGTTAACCGGGACCGAAACTGACCAAGAAACCTAATCGACAGATACTTGAATTCTTGGAGTATCATCAATATTTATTTCAGAAGCAGTACTTAGATGTATGTTGTATTCCCGATGAACATTTCATGGGGAATACATTTAGTAAGACATGAATAAGTGAGTTGTTGATAGATAAACTAAGCAATTGCCTGACTGAGGTCACTACGGTTCAGTTCATACGCGTCTTCGTCCCACCAGCTAGCAGCATTGTCTTTAACTAATGTTTCGATATCCTTTAACTTAAATGGGCGGTGGTATTGTCTATTCTCCTTTTTAAAGGAATACATGTAGTTAACACCATCTCTATGTATGATTTTATCAAATGTATAAAAGTTAAAGTTAGTTCCTTCATAATTAGTGCATAAAACAACATCACCCTGCGTGTAGGGGACATCATTCATGTCGTTGTAGGTAGTAAAAAAAATTCTAATCTTTGTACTAGACTGTGTGTCATGGGTTTCATCTAACTCTTCTGCTAATAGCTCATTAGCAAATTCAACTGTTTCTTCTGAATGACCATCATCCCAAACGAGTAAAGGTATTAACTGGTTTGCCTCTTCTTCAAGCCAGTCAGTAATAGATGAATATTGAGTCTTATTAGTAAGGCCGGATTGCATCTTTTTATGACTCATTTTGTAGGCTTTGAGTTTAGATGAAAATTTTCGGTTATCTCTAGATGAGATGACGCTATCTCCGTTCTTGATTTTTATTACTTCATTTTCATATGTTGTGTAAAGATCTATATCTTTAATGACCACGCAAGTATCGCGCTTCATGCTTAAGCCTATCCCTGTTAAATTTACACTGCCTATGATTACAATATTTGGCTCTACCAAATATAGCTTCCAATGAGTACTATTCTGATATCCAAAGTCAACGAAGAAATTTAAATTGTCTTTATTGGTTTTCGAGCAATGGTCAATGAACTTAGGTGATGTAAATGAATTGATAGTTCCCACAATTAATTCGAGTGAGTTATTGTTTTCAATAAGTAAGTTAACGATATCCTCTGTGCCGCTAGCAAATGCTGTCACGATACTTATTTTTTTACCCTGTAACTTTCCAAGGTAGGATCTTAAAGTATTATTCTGACTTAAAACTTCCATGGTTAATCCTGATTGCGAAAATGTGTTTAAGAATAACAATAGGTATGTATCTTATTATTCTATTTCAAGATATGACCGGATCATTTGATTCGATAGCATAGCTTTGAGTTATATTTCTCTCAAGTTATTTGTAATATGCTTGAAAATACCCGTTTTAGCTTGTTTTATGATCTAGAGGTTGGGTCGGCCCATAGTACGACTATTGTTATTTCCATCTCAATACGCATGCATTATGAATCTAGCTAATTACTATTTAAAGTACATTAAAGGAAAGAGGTGGTGTCATTCAATGCGGCTAATTCCTCTGCTGATTATAAGGCTGGTTATGCCAATTTAGCAGTGTTCAGTGAGCCTTCCTGCTAAACACAGCTCTCTATCAATAGTAATTTCTGGCTGTATTTACAACAAGTCTGAGTCTTTCTATGGGCTTCTGTACATCCTCACAGGTGTTCTATTCCTATATACATACCATGTGCTAGTGGGCGGGTATAAGTCCTTGCAAGCAACTCACAGTGCCTCTGACAAGGAGCTAAAAGCTAACTAACATAACCCTTACACCTCACCCTTAGGGGCTTTCATGGGCTTGGGTTCTTAGGTTTAAGAGGACGGATGATAGCCTCTAATACTTCCAATATTTTAAGGCCTGAATGGCTTTTGAAGGGCGCTAATTCAAAGTGTTAAGTACCGTTCTGGTTTACTCTTACCGGACACTTTCTTAAAAGGGGTGACCAAAGGGCTATGGCAATAATGCTATACAACATTAGTTACTTAGCGAAGGTTTGTTCAAAAAATTAATCACATGCATGGCGCTAGTCAGTAACCCAATCGACACCCAAATCAGTAAGGCTGCTAGAGGGCTGCCAAAGGCATTTAAAGCTCTAAGAGAGGCTTCATAGCAACAAGGCTAAACGCATCCTAGTCGTGCCAAGAGAGGCCTGAGGAGCTTAACCCCGGTCCCTCTCCCTCCTACTTTTAGGCCGTCAGGATCAACCACTTTACAGTGCCATTGGCTCAATTGGTGGGGCTGGGAGCCAAGTGTGATCAGGGGTGGCCAGACTGGTACTGTACAAATTGCAAGCACTACAGCCTCAGTTAAATTTGAGGGTACTTGCTCAAAAAATTAAATCAGGAAATTTCAAAAATGAGTTTTTCAGAGTAACAAGGCTCGCTCCGCATTTTGTGAGGAGCTGTATGTGCAACTAAAACACTTAAAGGTATATTGCCAAAAAAGCAGGAATAATTAATCTCAGCAGTTAGCTTCACTCTTTTCGCTCACGGTGCCTCTTCAGAACCCTCGCAACAGTCGCTCTGCTGTAGCCAGTCAGGCCTTGAATTTCAGTCAGGCTACAACCCTTCTCCTTCAGGCTAATTACTTGAGCATGCTTCTGTTCATCAGCGGGACGACCTTTAAATTTGTCTCGGTTACGTTCAATGCCTTCAGCCTGCCTGCGCCTACGATCCTCATAATCTTTACGAGCAATCACCGCCAACATATCCAGGAGCATGTTATTGATGGCTTTAAGCATCTGACTTGTGAAGTCATCACCTCCCAGGTTACTTAGCGCGCTGTGACTGGTCGGTAAATCCATGGACACAATCTTCAGACCAGCCTCACTAATAGCCAGTTTCAGGCTCTGCCAATCGCTCTCATTGAGGCGACTAAGGCGGTCTACCTGTTCCACTAAAATGATGTCGTTGTCGTGGGAATCATTTAGAACTCGTTGCAGCTCAGGGCGATCTCGAACGGTTCCCGATTCGTTCTCAACATAGAAGGCAGCGATCTTATGTCCATGGGATTCAGCAAACTGAATAAGAGCAGTCTTTGCTCTCTCTGCATCCTGCTCCTTTGTGGAGGCTCGTAGGTAAGCTCTGATAAACATGGGTAGGTGAGTCTCATTTAGGTGGTCTCATTACTATAGTCTTATTTACGTGGTCTCGTAAATGATTGTATGAGTCTTTTTGATGGGGTTCAGGTGGTCTCATCTGGGTATACTCTGATGAGACAAGAAAGGAAGAGACTAAGCTGTATAGTCACTTAGCGAAGACCTGGGCAGATATTTTAGAATTACAAGGGCTTTAGATAATGGGTAGAGGCGGGTGTTAAGCACCTCGATATTTACATTTTTTTGAAATAGAATCGAAGTGCTCCACCTATAAAATCAGGCCTATTGATAGGCAAGGAAAGCTAGATTTCATGCCTACTTACGAATTTAGAATTACCCTAGGAGGAGTTGACCACAAAGCCCCTCTATTTGAAGACCCCTTCTATGAGGCTGGCTGTGATGACGGTATGCTCGGCGTCATTGGTAGTACTGTATATATTGAGTTTGTACGTGAGGCGGAGAGTGCGGAGGTAGCTGTAACTAGCGCAATTGGAAATGTAACTGCTGCTGGTGCTAAAGTTATCGCCGTGAGTGAAGCTACCGTTACTCGCGAGACCTGAAGTAGACAACAACCTCCCAACTCTAATGCCCACTTTCGAGTTTTTATTCGTGGATTGCTTTTGGGCACAGCTAGCAGAGATGGAGTGTGAGCAGATGCTGGAACGTTAAGCCATCGGAATTCAACGAGCTAAGGTTGAGGGTAAGTACCTGGGCCGTAAGGCCACAGATCAGGTTGTGATAGATCAGGCTAAAGCGTTGATCGCAGGTGGAATGACAAGGGCCGCTGTAGCCAAACAGCTAAAGATGGGGCTTTCCACGCTCTATAAACACCTAGCTAAAGCCTGAGTGATATTTTGAGATTATAATGGCTTCTTTGGGCTTAGTAGTGCGGTTGTTAAGCACCTCTACATCAGGACATGATCTTGTAAAGTACTTGGGGGCGCCTTTCTGCGAAAAAAGAATGGGTCATTTGAGTTGGAATTGGTAAAACCATTTGCAGTCTAAAGTCCGTGGCTTTTATATATGCCATAGAGTTTTTTATATCGTTGTGAATTTGATATAATTAATCATTCAAAATTAAGGGTGTTTTATGATTCCAGGATTAAATATTAGTTTGGTCGATTTCCAGACTGAAGATGAAATGTTAGGTTATGGGTTTACAACAATCTTTGAAAAGAAAAACGGAATTAAATGTGTGTCGGATTATAGAGGTGACGGACTGTTTTATATTGTTTTTATTCCTTCCCTCGAGATGCATAGAAAAAGCTTAGAGATCTCTTGTGATGGGAGTGCTTGTATGGACCCTGACGGTGGGTTTACCTGGATAACTGGAAAGATTGAACAATTGGTTGATTCGCTAACAAGCAAGAAAAATATTTTTTAAGTGTATCGGGCCAAGGACTAACTGCAATTCACAGCCGCCACGGTGAACGGAGTAGGATTAACAGGGGCTGTAACAGCCCTAGAGAAATTACCAGCCTTAAGGCTACAATTAAAGAACTTAGCATATAGATAAGCCCTCCTTTCAAAGATATATAATGGATACTATGCAACCTAAAAACGATTATTCACTTTACAAAGGCGCTGCTATTTCAGTGCCGGTGGGTCTGACAATCGGAGTGGCGTACTTTGTTGTTAAATACTCTGTAGCTCCTTAAGTATGGAGGGTGAGGTGAGGTATTCGGCCTCCTGTTAGATATGACTAACGGGAAAAGTGATTCCCTTTCATATAAGGGGGTTAGAATGGTGCTGGTGGGTGGTGTTAGTAAATTGAAGCGGGCAGGCATTTTGGTATAGTGTATCCGACATAGGACTAACTCAATTCGCATGGCGACTGCTACTTTGAGGCACATATCTCTTTTTTTACCCAGTTACTCCTACGTCCCTTGCAGTTTAAAAATTTCATCATTTCTAGCCACCTCAAAGTCCGTAACAGGGTCTTGCTTATGCCAGGGCAATAGCATCTTATCCATCCCTCTAAGGTCCACACCATAGCTATCTCTGATCTTGCAATCTCACCTTTGGAGCTGTTCTGAGCCGCTGCAATGGCTTCTACAGCCCCCCCCTCCCATAGTGCTAGAATACCTTTTAGACGAGTAATAGCCTAGGCTAAACAATTAACAACAGGGCTGCCCACACTCTGCAAACACCTAGCCAGGAACGTTAAAACTACAAGGAAGAGAAGAGCATGGCACTAAACATTAAAATATCCGACCCCCTTCTAAGAAAAGCGGTTTACGAAGCTTTTGGTGGTAAGTGTTTTTATAGTAATCGCAAGCTATCTGAGGATAACTTTGCAGTCGATCACTTTATACCCTCAGCAAAAGGGGGGAAGGACTCAACAGATAACTACGTTTTGTGCTGCCCTAAGCTCAATGGCAAAAAGTCAGATAAACTTAATGCTGATAGTCAGCATTTTGCACCAACGCTTTACCTGTTAGAGACAATCTTTGCGTCACAGATAGATGATATTTATCAAAAGCTTGTTAAGGCAAAAGAGCCTCGAAAGGTAAAATCTCGGGAAGAGCGTTCTGAGGCAAAGGCGAAGAAAACTAACGCTGACTTCAAACGATCTTTTCTGAGCTTTTATAGCACACTAAGAATGATTAAATTTATTAAGGCTGTATCAGTGCCTTCTGACAATCTCTCCGCGTACGCAAAAAGGGAAGAGTGGCATACTGATGAGACATATCAAGATTTGATGGAGCGAGTGGTTGTTTTAAATCTAGGGCATTTTAGAGGGGAGAGAGATCCACATAAAATGGCTGATTCAATTTTCAAAAAAATGCGACTGTCGCTGGTGAAGGGCTCCAATTTTTCGAAATCCAACCTTATAAGTTTTCCAAATTTAGGCGTTGATGGAGAACTGTATTTTGAATTTAGAGAGATTGAGGGGCTCCTCACTAGCTTTTATCAAGGCTGTGAGTGGGTTGTGGAGCCTGTACGAAGAGCGAAATTAATACAAAAACTGTCTGAAATTGAAAGTGAATTGCTGGATATGAAATCACTAAAGAATAAGACAATACACTCTAGAGTAGAGGATCTTATTATTTACTAGATTCCTGGTAATCAGTTGAGGGAGGATTGTCATGCCACGAAAATAACATCTTCTACATCCGTCTAAGGCTTAGGAAAAGTATCAGGCTTGTACAGGTTAGAGAGTCTTTGGTGATGACTCAAACTAAAGTACTGGGTGGCAAAGGCCGCTGTGGCCAAGCTGCTAAAGAGGGGCAGTTACACTGAATTAGCTACACCCTCGTTGACCACTGAAGGTTATTTCTTAAACGAGCTTCTAGCTCTTGAATAGAGTCCTCAATTCTCGAAGTAAACTTATTGTTTTTATGTTTAATGTCCCTCACGGTAGTTCTAACCTCATCGGCATACTCAGGGTCAGCTTTAAAAGATTGCCCTCCGCTAGCTAGGTTTCCCACATCCTCACCCATGGCCACATATAGATCGGTTGCACATCTTTTAAGGCTGGACGTTACCTCTTTTATTTTAGGCCCCCACAAGGCTTCAGCTTGAAGCATCTGGGCTTCGTACTCTGATAAAGCAGATAGTACATAACTCCACCTCTTGGCATAAACCTTTTGCATTTCTTCGGCTTGCTCAAGGTCAGTTTTAATGGGAACAGCATCGCCTATTTCATGAAGTGAGATCCAAGGGTTGCGAGCTTTGGCAATTTCATCTCTTAATTTGTAAGCGCTATGAATAAGCTCATGTGACTTACTAAAAACAGCCTTACCTCGGAGCTCTCGCTTCCATGTATTTAGTCCATTGATTGCAATACAAACAGTAATAATTGCGGCAAAGGCCAGCACAAGATCCTTAAATACAGGTATCATTTCAATAGTAGTCATATCTGCTCAATTGCTCTTATTGCTTAGCGAATGCTTTCTATAAATGGCTTCTGCGAACCACGGCCCATCCCCAGTCAAATGAGAACCATCGTCACTTTGCATTCCGTCATCCTTACCGAAAACCACTGGCCATCCCCAATATTCTTCAGCCCATCTTACAATCGCACCACCAATGCCACAGTGCTTGAAGCCAGGTAGGTCCTCAAGGTGCATATTTATTACCATTTGATAGAAACCATATTCTTCTTCAATCTCATTAAAAACAAAACCACCAATCCTCTGACCCTGATAAAATGCCTCTATGTCTTGGTTTATCATCCTCAATTCAATGGTCCGCCCTTTTTTATCGTTAAACTCAGTTACATCATCCCACATCTCAATGCTCTCACTTGTTTTAAATCCCCAATTTAGATAGCTGGTGGACTTCACCCTCAGACATATCTCTTTCAATATAACCTGTAACGTATAAAAGAGTTAAATAATTGACTTCAATAGGCCTGCGTAGTTTACGGGGGCTAACTGTTCTAATAGGCGGGTTACCCTTAACTTTAACTTCCCCCCCCTAAGAGATGCTGATTATCGATCATGCCAAAGAACTAGTCGCTATGGGAATGACGAAGGCTGCTGTAGCCAGGCAGCAAAAGATGGAGCGGCCCACGCTGTACAGGCACCTAGCTAAGGCCTGAGGGATATTTTGAAATTCTAGGCGTTTTCTTAGGGGTGTAGGCGTGGGTGTTAAGCACCCCTATGTTTGAGCCTCCTGAGTAGCTATTCGTGGATAACCCGTAATCCTACGAGTAGATATTCGTAACCTTGCTACTAGTTATTCGTGGATAACCCGTAAGTCTGCGAGTAGATATTCGTAAGTCTAAGAGTAGTTATTCGTAAGGGTATGAGCATTTAGACTTGTAGTGGTCAACCTTTTTTGGCCACGCCGTTAGAGGCTTTCCAAAAATATTCTTCTTTTTCATTTGGTGTCAGCCCTAAGTTATGACTATGAGGACGAACCGAATTGTAGTATCTAA
>MAAA01014125.1_pt1 | contig 23510 bp, 15 predicted proteins | sample 1115971 | NCBI WGS metagenome assembly MAAA01 (sample SAMN04961123, study PRJNA320927) | seawater metagenome | isolation source: sample BD02T6 sea water enriched with oil for 6 days | place: USA:Gulf of Mexico | collected 2013-07-27 | reverse complement strand
ATACGCTTCATCAGTGAAGCGTCCATACCGCCAAATTTAGCGCGCCACTTGTAGAAGCTAGCGGAGCTCATACCGTGCTCTCGGCATAGGTCAGGGACCGCCGTACCGGCTTCGTTTTGCTTGAGGATAGCCATGATCTGGCTGTCTGAATATCGTGATGTTTTCATAAAGAATTCCTTGGGTTCAGTTTACGAGAATTCTCTACTTTTGACTTCTACTAATTTTCGGGGGGATTACACATTGCGCAGTATTTTTTCGATATATTAGAGAATGATAAGCTTCACAAATTAGGTGCATCTCAGCTATCAAAAAAGGAGAGGAATGATATTAAGTTTGACCTTCATTACTGGCTAGAACGCAGTCACCGTCAGGGGGGGAGGCTAGTTGGTTGATATATGCACACTGTTATAAGAATAAATTTTTACCACTGCCCAGCGGAAAACGTGTTGACGACTTTTATAAAAAAGCTCTTGAATATGATACTAACGGCCATGCAGCCTTCGACTTTGCTGCGTTACTCAACGAACGAGGTGAACATAAACGCAGTGTTACCATGCTAATGCTAGCGGCAAAAAGTAACCATCACAAAGCCATAAAAGCAGTGCTTCTTAACTGCTACGAGATCGACAAAACCTCTTATCAGCATGCCATTAAACTGGGGTTAAATGCGAATGTAAAGCTATCTTACTTATGTAATGCGGTAACAACACTGTCTGATTTTGAAAATAGTGAAGATAACGACTTAAATTACAAAAAGGCCAAGAGCGCCCTTATTGCTCTTGAAGCTCGCCAAGCAGAAGGAGGTAAATTTCTTATTGGGTACTGCATAGCAAAAGGGCTACTGGGTAAAAAACAAGATGAAGCAGTTGGTATTGAGCTTATGGTCAAGAATTTCCCTGATTTACCCATGTTTTTAGAGCTTGAAACGATGCTTTTTCAATTCATTAATAAGAGTAATCGCCACATAAAACTTGCCTGCACCATTGCCCCTTATGTCATAAAAAATACTGAAGGTTTAAAGCGTGCCGAAGTTAAATTTGATTACGCCATGCTCCTGTTAAGAATGTTACAAGACGTAGGCAAGATGTGCTCGCCCATCTCTTTAAAAACACTTATTAGAGAGTCTGCCGAAGAAGGTCATTTTCTGGCAAAGCAGTATATTAAATCGCCTGATGGTAAAGCATTATTACGTGATAACAGCCTTGTGCATCGCAAGCCAAAAACCAATAACTCTAAAAAGAAAGGTCGAATTAAACGTAAAAAATAACCACGTTATCGGTTGAGGATAACGAAATTTGTTAATCTCTCAAAAAATTAATTGATGTTACAGCTTCCGAAAGGATGGCTCTAGGGCACAAACTTAAGCCTACACAAACTGTATTCGAACTAAAAAGCCCAGTCTCTGCATGCAAAAAATAGGGACTTAAACCTCCTTCATGCACTACGAATTCCGTACATTGAAGGACGTGCTTTAAAAAAGGCGATGTACTTGTGTTCAATCAATTATTACTTGGCCGGTTAATCAGCATATCTAGGGCAAGCAAGCCTAAATCATACAGAAGTAAAAAATTGTTAGCACTTTAAACTATATTCGTTGCTGCAGCCTAGATTTAGCTGTTTATTCTTAATAATCACCGTGCGTAGTTTAGTTTTTGAGCAGATATAAAGGAGATTTGTTCATCATGTATAGATATTATCCGGTACTTAACACTACAAAGTCGGCTTTGATCCATATTAATCTTAATGTCTAATTGTCAGTGCAGCTTGTTTTCAATGGCCTAAAGGAATCAGGTAGAATAGCCTATGAATTCGGCTGATTAATTCCCATGACTGCTGAAAAAATAGTCATTTTCTGGATGTTTAATATGATTCTCGTATTAAGTCAATCACTATAATTGATTTTACCGCTTTCTATAGGTGTTTTTAAGTTAGTTGTCTACTTACCGAAAAGTGGCGTGGGTGAGCCACTTAAAATCCCATTTCGTGGTGCATGCCCGAATTTATCCAGAAATAACCATACCTCGAAATACTAGTAATATAAGCGTATCGTCAAATTGTGGGGTTTTATGGATATATCCACTCATTATGATATTTTACGCCGCAAGTGACTAGGAATTGAACCCTAAAAGATAAAAAGCTTGTTAAAAATAATAATAGAGCATCATCGCTTAGTATTTAATGCGTAAAGACAAACGTTAAAGTACTAAATCACTCAAAAGGAATTTATACATGAACACATTTGATCCCAGTGCTTTTACAGCACCGAAAGCCAAGCCATTACCAGTAGTACTACTATTAGATGTTAGCACCAGCATGGGTGGGGCAGATATCGCTGATTTGAATGCAGCTGTGAAAGAAATGGTAGCTGATTTTGCTAAAGCTGAAAAAAGTGAAATAGAGGTGTTAGTTTCTATTATTACTTTTGGCGAAGAGGTTAAATTAGAGTTGCCTTATACATCAGCATCGAACATTGAATGGAAAGATCTTAAGGTAAGTGGCGCTACTCCTATGGGAACCGCATTTGCAATGGCAAAATCAATGATTGAAGATAAAGAGGTTACGCCATCTCGTGCTTATCGACCGACCATAGTTTTAGTTTCAGATGGTGCTCCTAATGATGAGTGGGAGCGTCCACTAAAGGAATTAGTGAGTGACGGGCGATCAAGTAAATGTGACCGTATGGCAATGGCTATTGGCACAGATGCTGATAATGATGTATTGAATCGCTTTGTTGAAGGAACAGAGAATGGTGTATTTACTGCTAATGATAGCAGCGAAATTAAAAAATTCTTCCAGTTTGTGACTATGTCGGTGACAACACGAACGGCTTCTCAAAATCCGAATACACTTCCTACCAAGCAAGAGATTGAAGACATCTCTCCCGCAGCCAAGTCTTTAGTTGAATCTGCTGAAAAGTTAACGATTGATGAAGAGTCCGAATCTGATTCTGTTTTCTATTAATACTCTAAAAATAAGTAATTTGAGTATTAATTTCTTTGTGTGAAACTGTATAAATCATTATTCATCGGATTGAATTTTGAGAGCAATACTGCACGCAGGTAATAAATTAGTTGATGGTTTTTTTATTAATTCACTGTAAAAGATTTCTTCAGATAAAATACCCGAAGACATCAGTAGATTTAATAACGCATAGAAATAGCGAACAAGAGCAGGGCGCGTGTAATGTATAAAATATTATTCGACAATAGCGGAAGTATGTCGGAACTAGGGAAAGAGCAGTTGCTTATTAATACTTTGCGCTTTTCTCGCCAATATACAGAATTTAACAATACCTCACAGGCAGTATCTTATTATCAGCTTAATGCATCCATTGATGAAATTAAGCTTGAGCACAATAAGGATATAGTGCTTTCCAATCCCGGTGGCCGGGCCTCCGGGGAAGTTGTATCGGAGTGGTTTATGTCTAATGAAAATATGCCTGTTTTATGGATAACCGACGGATATACCCAATTTAGTGAGCAGCAAATTTTTACTTTATCTGACAAAAAAAACATCATTATCTTAGCCTTAGGTTGTGATGCAGATACAGAGCAACTTAAGCGCTTTAAATCCCCAATATTTTTTGTGCACAATATTGAAGCAGCATTAGCACAATTTTTTGTGGCAAAATCTAATCATTCCATGTTACCGACAACGGTTACGGAATCTGGTGATTTGGATTCATTTGTTATTGAAGAAAGTGGCGATGATGAGTGGTAAATATTTAGGCTGTTTTGGTCATAGTGAAATTGGACCAAGTCATATTACAAATAATGTAAACAATCAAGATGCATGGTGTATTGAATATTTTGATTGGGGCAACGTCATTGTCGTCTCCGATGGTGTTGGTAGCAAGTCACAATCTGAATTTGGAAGCCTAGCCGTATGCCAAGCCGCTATTAAACTTGCTCACTTTTGGTACGAAAATAAAAACTACCAAGCTAATATATTATTGGAAAAATTCCACAAATACTGGATTGCTGCTTTAGAGGGACGAGACCCCAATCAATGTTGTTGTACAAGCCTATGGGTGATTCATTGCCATGGCCTTATCTTTATGGCGCAATTGGGAGATGGACTTTTGTCGTTTATCAGTCCACAAGATGAAGTTGGCTTCTTAATAGATGATTTCAATGAAGAATCTTTCAGCAATCAAACGTATGCACTGCAAGAAAAGCATTATGAGAACCAATGGAAATGGAATCTAAGTAGCGAACAAGATTTCACGTCATTTTTATTAATGACAGATGGTATTAGTGACGACTTACTAGAAGAACAAAAGGTTTCATTTGTAAAAGGGGTTGTAGAACGCTATTCAACCATGGCCAAAGAAAAAGCAATAGAAGAAATCAAGGTGTGGCTTAATTCATGGCCAGTACCCAATCATCAAGATGATAAAACCATCGCCTGCATCTTCACAGTAAAGGATTAATGCAATGAATCAAGGTGATACTGTTACAGATCAATACAACCAAGAGCACACAATAAGATCAGAGCTAGGAAAAGGCGGGCAAGGTATCGTTTATACTACCAATGATCCTGAGATAGCAATCAAACTGGTATTAACCAAAGATGGCGAACCCTATAAAGATAAAGAATATATTACAAGCTATCACCAGCTATTGGATAATTTACTAACGCTACCATTGAGCCAAGGACTAAACTTAGCAAGGCCAATCTGCAAGCTAAAAGACCATGCGGGTTATGTTATGCAGCAACTCCGAGACATGAAGCCTGTAGAAGATTTATTGCCGATTTACCCTAAGAACATTGAAGATATTAAATATCCGCAGTGGCTTGATGGCTTTATAAAGGGAAAGCGTTACAAAGATGCTTATACATTAGTCCACTATGCTCAAACGGGCAGTACTAAAAGACGCTTTGAAATATTGATGCAATGTGCAGCACAACTTGCGAAGCTGCACGGGCAAGGTCTTGTGTACGGCGATATTTCTAATGAAAACGTTTTTTTTAGTGAAAATAAAGTCTTCAACCACGTATGGTTTATTGATGCTGACAATTTACGTTTTGAAAATAAAATCTCCAAAAAAGCTGTTTTTACTCCAGGGTATGGAGCGCCAGAATTAGTCTTAGGTCAAGTAGGGGCGAGCACCAACACAGATGCATATTCTTTTTCTGTACTGGCATTTAAATTATTATCATTATTACACCCTTTTGATGGTGAAAAACTTCTAAATGGTGATGATGATGGTGACTGGGCTAATGAAGAAGATGATACGGCATCGTGCTTATCAATATTTGAACAAGCCCAAGCGGGATTATTACCTTTTATAGATGATCCGGATGATGATTCTAATCGTAATAATTCCGGCTTGCCTCGTCCGTTAATCCTTACCGACACAATTATAAATCTTTTCAACAATACATTTAACAAAGCACAACGCAATCCATGGAAACGACCGTTAATGTTTCATTGGCCAAAGGCGTTAGCACAAGCGGTAGATGCAAGTATTGAATGTACATCGTGCAATATGAGCTACCTCGAAAAATATGCACAGTCAGAGAATAAATGTCCGTATTGCTCTGCTAAAGCTCCCCGTTATTTATCTATCCAGAGGTTCGCCATTAATACTCTGGCTAACCCAGATACTTGGAGGGCGGTAATGTCTGAGCTAGACTCAGAAATTTGTCTACCTAAGAGGTTATTCACCCCGTTTGAATTAGATGATTTTGATGATGAATTTGCCAGGATTCACAAAGAAACTGACCATTGGGAACTGTCTTTATCTTTTAGTTATAGCGAAAAAATAAACGTGGCGTTAAATAAACCCGGTGAAAATTTTTCCCCGCTTGTTTCTAAATTGGAATTAACCGAAGACGAATTAAAAATTGGGGTTTTGTTACAGATTGCTGGTGATTTCCCACAACAAGTGACGATAATGCTTAAGGGTGCTCAATGAACATTTCAGAGGTAAGTACAGATATTGAGCACCAAGCATGGATACGTTTATTGAATGAGGATAATTCGTTAGAACGAGGACAGTTGTGCAAATTATCTTATGATTTAGGTAAGCTGCAATTAATTTCGAATGGTCAATGCATGATGATTGATTGCATTGATGAATCAATGGCTAATAAGATAGCTATTCAGTTTGCTAAGGGATATTGCGCTCTTGCTAGCGAGACAAATTCAGCTAAAAATGGTACTTACTGTTTACGAATTGTTTATATTCATGGCGGTACAATCAACCTATCTAACATTGATTTAGCATTAGATGCCAATACGCTAGAGCAAGCAAAAAATCTAGATTTGGGGAGTGATTTTAAGCAAGTATCACAAAAATTGAAGTCTCGATTGATATTTCAACTAGATGATAATAGCAATGATTATTATGCACTAGCTTATTTAAGTCAGGTTGCATACGATGAAATCAAACAAATTCAACAATTGGAAGAAATAGCTTTAAGTAATGACCTTATAACGGCTTCAAGTTCGTCTATAGAATCAGTTCAAAAAAATAATATGGTGCTCATTGGTCAGGGTATTCAACTTGCCGTACGTGAATACAACATGGGGGAGGACACCTATTTAGGTTGTAAGCGTTTAGTTAAAAAGAAGAGGAAAGAAGTTAATAAAGCTATACGGCTAATTAAACTGAACTTAAGTTTTTCAGATGTTGATAACCCAGTTGTTCTGCAAGCTTATGCGGAACAACAAATGGAAAGTCTAGCTATTCAAGAGAAGGGGTATTTAAGCACTTGGGATAAGTACGGTACTGAAGAAGGCAACCTGCTGCTTGAAAAAGCAAGAGTGGTTGGTTATGTGCCCTATAGAAGGTGGGAGCTATATAGTGATGGAAGCAGTATTGAAGTCTTTGTAACTCAAGATTATCGCAAGCTGCTACAATCTGGTGATGCCCTAGAACTAGTGTCTATGGGACCTGAATATTTAGAAAATAAAGAGATCACATGGGACCAATATAGTAAAACTCAATTTGATAAATATAAACAAAAAAATGGTTTGGCATCAGGTTTGGAATGGGGGGAATTTGAATCGAAAGATGCCATAAACCAAATCGAAGAAGAAGAAACAGATAATGAGAGTGTCAGTCAGAAAAAATCTCTTGATAGTCTTATTATTAAGATTAAAAAGATAACCCAAAACAGTTTAGTGTTAGATGTTAATGAATTGCCCGATGACGCGAAATTAATTTACTCGATACAAGGCGACAAGATACAATTTGAAAGGAGAATGACCGCAAGGGAGCGTATAAGTCAAGGTACTAGCGCTATGCCATTGCTTGGTATCATTATTGAAGAGAATGGGGTGCTTCCTGAACGAAAAATGTCAATCCCTGTTAGCCCTATTAATGAACAGATTGTCAAAAAGGTATTTCCAAAAAACAAACCTACAATAATGCAGGAAAGGGCAATTAAGTTTGCTTTAAATACTCCGGATATTTGTATTATTCAGGGACCTCCAGGTACGGGAAAAACAACAGTAATAGCCGCCATTATTGAACGTTTAAATCAACTTTCTGATAAGAAAGAGGGGGTCAAAGGAAATATTTTAATTTCCGGCTACCAGCATGATGCTGTTGATAATGTATTATCAAGATTGAGTGTCAATAGTTTACCGTCGGTAAAATTTGGTCAAAAAAGTGGTGAAGAATCAATTATATCCAGCAGCGATAGTAAAATAGATTTTTGGCGTCATAGCATTGCCCAAAAAGTTCGAGATTCACATCCAGAATTAAGCCTTAACGCTAATTACGACTCTCTACATCGTTTATATCAGAGTTACATAACAGAACCTGATACGTATAAAGCACTACGGTTATTAAAACAAGGGTTGGATATCGTTATTGATGTCTCATCGTCGTCACTTTCAACCAGATGTAGAGTTTTATACGATGAGGTCACCGAGCAATCACGGCCTAAACACCAAGAAGAGCTGAGATGTATTCGTGCATTTCGAGTAACAAAAAGTGCATTTTCTGATGATGGTCCTTCTCAGGCTTCAGCGCTTTTAGAGAAATTCCCTAATGAATTCTCTGTATCAGAAGAGTCATTATTAAAGTCGGCCATTACATGGTCAGATGGTGATGACTTAGGCTTTTTGAACGATTTAAAGCAGTTGAAAAAGAGACTCATGGTAAAGTTTAGAGAAGTTATCCAACTTAATACACCTAAGGCCCGACAGGATGTAATCGAATTGATTCAGGAATGTTTAGCGCATTTAGAGTCGAATACTCTCATTAAAGACCCTCAAAATAAAATCCTATCAAATTACTTATTCGAACTAGAAAATAACCCTGTAGGTATAAAAAAAGCAGTCAGTGAATATAACCTCGTTTATGGTGCAACTACAGGTCAATCAGAAGGAAAGTCATTAAGGGCTGCCAAAGTGGGTGGTAGAGGCGAAATTATTTTTGACACAGTCATTATAGATGAAGCCGCGAGAGCTGCACCAAGGGATCTTATGATTCCAATGGTACAAGCAGAAAACCGAATTATCTTGGTGGGTGATCACCGTCAATTACCACACATGGTAGAAGATCGCATTGTGGAGCTTTTAAAAGGCGAAGACGATGATAACAATGTTTATGAGCAACATATTAAACACAGCATGTTTCAATATTTATTTAATCGGTTGAAAACCCTAGAAACACAAGATGGAATTTCACGAACAATTACACTTGATGCACAGTTTCGCAGCCACCCATTACTGGGTAAGTTTGCCAGCGATACCTTTTATGAACCTTATGGTGAAGCGTATAGGTCCGATTTACCAGCAAGTTTATTCTCACATCATTTAAAAGGTATTGAGAATAAAGCAGCTGTTTGGATTAATGTTCCAAACGGATTGGGGGGAGAAAAAAAGGATAACAATAGCAGTACGTTCAGGGAGTCAGAAGCAAAGGCTGTTGCCAAGAATCTAAGTTATTGGATTGATAGTGATGAAGGAAAAAATTTGTCATTCGGAATTATAAGCTTTTATAAAGCACAGGTGAGCCAAGTTTTTAAAGAACTAGTTAAATATGGCATTACTGAAAAAATTGAAGGCGAATATCATATTTGTGAGCAATATAAAATGCTCAGAGATGATAATGGAAAGCCTACTGAAGAACGCTTGCGTATAGGAACTGTTGATTCCTTTCAAGGTATGGAGTTTGATATTGTTCTTTTATCTGTTGTGCGAAGTTGTGATGAAAAAACATTAAGTAATAAGAAAAATAAACTTAGAAGGATTTTCGGTCACTTAATGTCAGTGAATCGGTTATGCGTCAGTATGACAAGACAAAAGAGGGCACTAGTTACCTATGGAGACTCTAAATTTGTGTCATCGAGTAGAGCTCATGAAGCGATTCCTGAAGTGGTAAGCTTTCAAAATTTGTGTCAGGAACATGGGCTAGTTATCAATGAAAACGTTTAAATATAAAGAGATGCAATACCCTGAATATATCAGTGTAATCGGCCTTGAGGAATCTATTAAGAGGCACGCTCCAATAGACAAACATGATCTCCTTTACCCACTATGGGAATATAATATTAGCTTACCCATAGTGGAAGATAACAACCTCAATGCGTTAGAAAACGTTGTCTACGAGCTAATCGATAATAATGAAAAAGACTTCAAAAATATTGCAGAGCTTACGGGGCTAAATGAGGATTTAGTAGAGTTCATTATTAGCCGTTTACAGCAATTAGATCTTGTTAATAATCGCATGCAAACTACAGATTATGCGAGAAAAAGCATATTGGAGAAGAAACAAACTAAATATATTTCAGCGACTGTATATTTTGACATAAAGAACAAAACGTATTTACCTAAGTTGGCTAAAGGCGGCTTACAAGTAATTGTTGCAAATAAATCTAAAAATAAATATGTCTTCCATACTGGAACCAGTGGTGAATCAAAAGAAGTTAGGGCTACACTTGTAAGATTTATTAAAGAATCCGCACCAAAATTAACCCCAAATGAAGCTTTAAATATAATTCGTAGATACCGTAATACATTAAAAAAAGATCAGATAACAAATGTTGAGGGTAATGAATATATTAATATCCCATTATCTAGTATAGAGATAGCTAATTCCCCCCAAATTGTCTATTTACATCGACAAGCTTTTATTCCCCAGGACAAAGCCGATATCTTTGTAACTAATGGTTTTAATGGAGGTGTTAATCCAGATGCAAGCAGAAACTTTGAAAGACATAACAATTGGGTATACAAGAAACTCAAAGAGAAGGCTAATACATATTCATTATCTCGTAGTGGAAATGAGGCGGCTAAGCCTGCCAGTTCACGGGATAAATTAGATAACGCCTATCAGGGTTTGATAAACGTAGTAATAGATACATCCAAAGATCGTAAAGCGGCAATAGATGGCCAGGCTGATTTCTTCAAAGGTATGTATAGCGAAATAGAACATCTATTGGCAGAATCTGCTTTGTCCATTCCAGCTGCTGATGTTGTCAAACATATACACTCACATCATCCTGCGGTAAATGGTCGGTATATTAGACATAAGGTAAAGGATCTAGGATTCATTATTAACAAACTTGATAAGTATTTTTTCAGCATTACAAAAGGTGCATTAAAGTACTTAAATTATTCCGATCCAGATATGGCGTCGGTGATAACGATAAATGTAATCTCAACCGAACAATCTGATAGACATCCATTGATAGAGCTAGCACGAGTTCAACCAATATTTTTCGAAATGATTAGTCAACTTGAAAAAATGAGAAATGCGGCGAAGCATGGCGATATTAATGAAGAAATTATTGATAAATCCGAAATAAAAAGGTGGTACCGTTGGTTTGAAACTGTAAGTGAGACACTCGGAGATAATATTTATGATCAGTTGACGATAACTGAAGATAAAATCCATAAAAACATGGCCCTAAGTGTGAGTGTTGAAATGGATAAATATTTTAATTGGTATCAAAAAAACTCAATACCTCTAGATGTAGTAGAAGTTATAAAGAACGCATTAAAAAAGAAAATTGAAAACAACCCAAGTGATACTGTTACGGAATGCGCTTCAGCTTTACAAAAAAGTTTTTATCATGCTTCGAAATCTCTTGATACTGTCATCGATACATCTAAGTTGTTGGCCGAGGATAGTAAATCTGTTGTAGCAAATAAGATTGGAACCTGTGAGCTAAAAAACATACATAATTCGAGTAAATATCGCATTGAACGAGCTTGCCAAGGTGTCGATAGCACATTAGGTGCTAATGCAATGGCATTTATTTATCGTGCTAACATTAGTGATTTAGAGGCATGCCCTAATCTTAATAATTTTTTACCGGTAATTTCTCGATTAATAGAGCTCAGAGGACATAATAGAAAATTAACCGAATCTGACATATCGACTGAAGAATTAAAAAAATTGTTAACAAGCGTATTTGAAATAATTAATGATTTAATGGAACATTTTGGCGAGTAAAGTCTGCCAGGTAATATTGAACAATATTTACAAATAATTAGCGTGAAGGATAACGAAATGACAAAGAAAAATGAAGACCTAGTTGGAAAAATACAACAGAAAAAAGATATGATTGAAGAACGAGAAAATTCCTATAAATCAAAAGTACAGGCACTTAAAAACCAATATCAGACACAACAAAATAAAGAAATTGAACTTGAAGTTAAGCACATAAAAATTTTACAAATAAAGAAAAACCTAGATCAAGAAAAATCATTGTTTTTGCAAGAAAAAAAGGAATTTTCTATTGAATTAGACAAATCTAATGAGCTTCAACATACGCTGGAAAAAGAAAGAATAAAACTTAGTAATGAACGTATTAATATTGAAAATGGTTTACCACATGAAGTGGCTAATTATAAGAAACAGCTAGATGAACAAGCTAAACACAAAGAAACTAAGATCAATAAATTGAAGAATGAGCTCGAACAAACCCGTGATAAATTACAGAAAGATCAGCAATCTCTAATTTATAAGGAAGAACGTTTATTACAAAGTGAGCAGGGTTTTAAGCTAGAATGCCAATTGGCAAAGCAGAAATTATTAGATGAAACTAATGCAAATATTACAGTAAAGCGAGATGCCGTTAATTCAGAGATCATCGCGACTAGAGACGCCGCGCACACTAGCCTAGATAACGAATTGAAAGATAAAAGAGAACAATTAGAACAAGATCGTCAAAGTTTACTTGAGTCTATTGAAGCAGTCACCGCACAAAAAACTGAAAACCAACTAAATAGCGTGGATATTAAGGCAAAAAAACAAGCACTTGAACAGCATATCAATGCAGGTGTAACCGATATAAAGGTCAGTTTGGAAAAAAACTTAAAACAAAAAGAAGATGAAATTGAACGCCTGCGCAACAACTTAGAACATTCAGAAACGTCATTAGGCTTGTATAAGAATCTTGAAAAACAACTAGGTTCTGAGCCTGCAAGAGTACTCGCGGAACTTACCGCAAATAAAGAGGAACTGAATCGCTTAAATGATGAATTATTAGAACGACCAACGAAGGAAATAGAAGAATATTATGACAATGCTAAAGCTGAATTAAATGTTGTTTTAGAGCGTTATGAACGATTAACTGATAAAAATAAACAGTTACAAATTAAAGTGAATGATACCGAGCAGATAAGTTATCAACTACAACGAGCAGAAAGTGAATTAGATACTCTGGAAGCCATTCACAGTTCGAAAGAAGCGGAAAATAACAAATTGAAAGCTGAAATAGATCGTTTAAAGGTTAGCTATGAAAGCGAAAGTAATCGTGAAGAGCGCTTACAGCAAATTCAAAAAGGGATAATTACTCGTCTAACAGGTGAGCAGGCATTAGACGTTTGGCCAACAGATACCAAAGAAGTATTTTGGCTAAACGACATTAAAGCTAAGATATCAAACTACGGGTTGGAATTTGACTACCGAATTTTATATTCTTTTCACACTGCCCTTAAAATTTCTGAATGGTCACCTCTAACCGTACTGGCTGGTGTGAGTGGAACAGGTAAGTCGGAACTTCCTAAACTATACTCTCACTTTGGTGGTGTTAACTTTATGAGCGTACCGGTACAGCCAAATTGGGATAGTCAAGAATCGATGTTGGGTTACTTCAATGCAATTGATAATGTTTTTGATGCACAACCAATCTTAAAGTTTCTAATTCAAAGCCAAACAGAAAAAACGGTTAACTCAAATGGTTTAAAAGACATGATGAATCTAGTGTTACTGGATGAAATGAATCTTGCCCATATTGAAATGTATTTCGCTGACTTCTTGAGTAAACTAGAAGAGAGGCGCGGCGCTAAAAAAGACAATTTACCAACAATCGACATTAAACTTGGTGCTAAGCATGAGCCCTACAAATTGGCCCTGGGCAGAAATATGCTTTTTGCTGGGACCATGAACCAAGATGAAACAACTAAGGCACTATCGGACAAGGTTTTAGACCGTGGAGTAACCATTTATTTCCCAAGACCAACTACATTAATTACGCGTAAAGAATTAAAAACGTTAGATGCACCTGAATATTTCTTATCAACGAAACAATGGCATTGTTGGGTGGAATTAGAAAGTAACCTACAAAATTCTGACCAGAAGAAGTACAAAACCATCATTGAGGATATTAATAATTACCTTGGGGAGGTTGGTAAAGCATTAGGTCATCGTGTCTGGCAATCTATAGAATATTTCATGGTAAACCATCCATTGGTTTTGGCATTCTCAAAGAATGGATTTGATGATGATAATTATAGAAAAGCACTACATTTTTCTTTTGAAGATCAATTAGTACAAAAAGTAATGCCTAAGCTTCGGGGTATTGAAACACGTGGCATTGGTAAAGAGCGCTGTTTATCGCCTATAAAAAGTTTGTTAGACCAGAATGGTTTTAATATTGTGGCTGACTTTGAACGTGCTATGTTAATGGGGCATGGTCAATTTATGTGGTGCAGTGCTGATTATTTAAATGATGAGGAAAGTAAAAAAGAGTACCAGGTACTTGTCCAGGCAGCCTCTGATGAATTAAAAGAGCAAACACAACCAAAAATACCAAATAACACACAACAACAAGATCCAACATCTGAACAAATCAAAAAATTAAAAATTTATGCGCGAAACAAGTCTGTTGACATTTTAGATTTATCAACAACCAAAATAATCGAGTGTCTTGGAATCAGTGGTTATGATGCAAAAGACATTGAGGTTTATTTAAATAAAAATAGATCTGGATTTTCGGGTTTATTAGAATGAGCGAAGCCTTAGAAAATGAGGTAGAACTGAGCACTTTTGGTCAATTCTACCGCGCTCTTCATGAGAAAGATGCCAAAGCTCAGATTGTAAACTATTTGCAGAATGTATTCTTATCAAAAATAGCTATAGAACCTGTTACTGGCGAGCCTATTATAACCGCTCTAAGTCATATAGTGACTTCGACTAAGTTGCAATCTCAGGACAAGTTTAGTCATCTACTATCTTATTGTGACACGCCGTTAAAGACGGTGATCAACCACCCGCGTTATAAAATAATTCGCGAACATGGCTTGGTTCCTATTTATAAAGCGCAGCAACTAGATAGCCGTTCGGTTCAATGGCTATCACGCCAACCAGGTAATAACATTCGACAAAAGCTTGCGGCTAACCCTCATGTTTTAGCATTAATGCGTCGTAACAGTTTTGATACATTAGAGAATCGATTTGTTCATAATGTAATAAAATATCTTGATTATTTATTGGTGATTAAGCGAAAAACTGTAGGTTTAAATAATGTTCAAGATTGGCTGGCTCAAGAACTGGATTTATGGTGCAGCAAAGAGGAAATAAAAGAAATAAAAGCATGGGAAGCAATGCCCCCAAATAATGTATTACTAGAAGATACAAGTTATCAAAAGATTTGGCGAGCAGGCAATAAACTCAACAAGCTAGATGACGAAATCTCGAACATTTACAATAACCTTGAAGTGAGTTTTTCGCATCGACTATGGTTAGAAATTATTTCTCAAATGCAGTCTATTGATAACGTTCACCTTATAGAACGTATGCTGTTACCCGACGTAAGCAATTTAACCTATAAAAATGATTATGGTGACATTGATGTGGAAGAAAATCAGTTTAAGACTAAAGGGACCTACAGACTAGATGAAACCAAACTTATCGATATTAGTGTTTCATTTAATGTTCAAAAGTCTAAAATTGTTTTAGTCGCAAATTTTGATGAGAAAAAAGTTTATACAATAAATTTGTCTGATCTTGAAGTTACGGTAAGTGATGGGAATGAACAAGAAATATTAACTTATTCTATGCTAAACAATAATCCTAGGGATATGGCCGATAAAATTGTTCAATCTTGGATTGGAAAATCCAATCAGCCTAGAGAGTTTAAAGCGTTAGAATCCAATACTTTTGCAACTATCGACTTGTCATCCAGTACACCATATGTTCGATGCAACTTAACGCCCTCTGAAGTTAAACCGTCTGGAAATGAATCACAAATTGAGGGATATTTACCATTAAGGCTGCTTTCTCAAAGAAATAACGACACAGGAAAACAGCTAGATTTATCATTAGCAACCGCAATTGATCTAGATGATAATTCCCAATTATTAACCTCTGACTCCATTTATGATGAGGACAATGCGTATTTAATAGTTGATATAATTTCTAAAAGTTTAAAGAGCCCGAAGGTTCACTACTTACTTAGTGACTATATTAGTGACTTTGATTCAAAAGTTATTCGTAGTGAATTCAACAGAATTTACCATAGAGCAACACCCTTACCAAAAAGTGTGGCAGCAGTATTTGCTCTACAAGCTAAAGCATTGGTTTCTATAAATAAAGGTGAACTCTTTGTTGTATTAGAACATGGGAAAGACGGGCTGTATGCAACTCCTGTTATAGCTCGGGAACGTGAAGGAGAATTTTATTGGGAACGACACCCTTCATTCAAACTGAATGATATAGGCACGAATACACTCGTTCATCAGGCACTTAGTGATATACACCCAAAAGCTGTAGTTGATGCCCTTTGCTCGGTCTTCAGTTATTCTGAGCTAATTGAAAATAATCGTAAACCAGCGATAAAATATAACAACACTTGGTTCACACTAAACAAAATCCACAGTAATAACATCTCTCAACAGCAGGTTGAACTTACTAAATCTGATCTAGTAAACGTACTTAATAATAATTCAGTTAATTATAACAACTCACTCAATATTATTGTTCTAGACCCATCGATAAAAGTTGATGGTTTTCAACCTAAGGAGTTGCATGAAAAATTAGATATTACATTAGGATCTAAAAAACTTTTTGACCTGATGTCTTTTAATGAAAATGGTGTTTATTGGAGAGATCATCTTCCTAAGTTATTAACTCGCCTACCAAAAGATGGTAAGGAAGTTGAATTGGTATTTGTGGGTGATAAAACAACAATTGAACCTAAGCGAGGAAAAAGAGTTTCGCTTAATATTAGTAATAACTTTACGATACCTGCTGGTAAATGTAAAATTACCTTGCCCATTTTTCAAGGGCAAGGTAAAGACATTAAACGTTTCAGTCTAACCTTGGAACACTCAGCCTTTCCTCTAAAAAATGATGTGCACTGTAAATTAGACCTAGGTTACACCTATGGTGATGAGGAACCTTATCAATTAATCTTCAGACCTATTGGAGATGATGCTCCTTTTAATCAGGTGCTCGCTAAATGGGCTAAGTGGTCAATGACTCAAGAACAAAAACGAGTATGTCCCCTTTATCCTCAAGTAAAATCAGTACATGAACTTACTAGACTTTCCTCTCAAGGTAAAAATGATACAGATATATTAGAATGGTCAGAACGTGTATTTAATAATATTCATGATTACCATTCATTCTTTGTAACAGGAGAAAGTATAAAACGAATTTCGATAGAAGTAGATTACGATAACTATTTTGAAGATAAAAACGGTAATAAATGCCAGAAAATATACTTGGAACAAGGCGAAGTCTTTATACACCAGGCTCAATTTGAGGGTAGTTTGTTTGATAACAATCCTTCAACAATTTCTGGGGATTTAGTTAAAAATGATAGAGGAGGTTACAAACTACAAGGCATAACCGAATTTGGGGCCATACCTAAAATCGAGCTTGATCGTATCTCTGGAAAGTGGAGATTCCCAATTTTAACTTTATTAGACCAAGAGCGATCTTTGCTTGATGATGATTTCCCTAAAGAGTTAAAAGAAAATGCATATCTTGCTTTGAAGGAAGCAGTAGAGCTTTTAGATTACAATATACCTAAAAAATTGGATCTGGAGTTAAGGCAGTTCATCAGCTACTTTCATTCTGATATCCCTACAGTTATTGCTAATCAATGGGTTGAAGGTTCTAAGCTTAGAAATAAGTTACCACAATTGAAGACTTATATAGCTTACGCTCTTGGTGATTGCTCAACTAGTTGGCAAAAAACACTACTCGATAATATCATACTTCCTATTAATGATACTGGTGAAACCCGTGCTGTTAGCTTAGAGATATTGGGCACAGCTGTGTGGCGCAGTAAATCACTAATCCACCAATTAACAAAAAAACAAATTGATAGTTTAGTGAATAGACTTTCTGACTTTCTGATCAATGATGAATTAAACACTAAATTTACCAATAAGCCCTATAGATTGAACTCCTTGTTACGACGACTAGAGCTAGCGTTCTCTCTTATACGCCTCCGCACCTGTGAGAATAAAAGTATTGCATGTTCGATGGAAGTAGGTAGTGATAATTCAGATAAGCTATTACATGCAATACAACTACTTAACAAAAAACTAGGTGGAAAGTTATTTAAGGTTTTGCAACCGGATAGTAAAGTTCAGTGTAGAGTTCATTTGGGAAATATTAGTAAACCAGATTCATTTAACAAAACACCTGATATTTTATATGCGCTTAATATGTATTTATCTGGTGATGATGGTGCAAATTGCATTACTATTAGTGAAATTACTTCGGGTTAGAAATGAATATAAAAACTAAAGCAACCAAGTACAATAACATTTTATTAATTGTTACTGGTGCTAGTCCGCAAGTATTAACTGAAACTTTATATGCTATTCACAAAACAGATAAGCCATTTCCAGATAAAGTTATAGTTATAACAACGGAAAGTACAAAAGAAGTATTAACAAATGGTTTGTTTAGAGATAAACGTTTAGCCCAATTGAAGGCACTATATAATTTACCAGATTTTAAAATGACAGAAGATGATATTCATCTTATTTCAGATGGAAATGGTCGATTTTTAGACAAAGGTAACACAGAAAAAGATCAGGAGGCCATGGCTGACTTTATTACGCGTACAGTTGCAGATCTAACCGCTCAAGAAAATACTTGTATCCATGCATCTATTGCCGGTGGGAGAAAAACAATGGCGTTTTACTTGGGTTACGCAATGTCTTTACTTGGACGTAGTCAAGATACATTGAGTCATGTTTTTGTAAATGATGAACTAGAGTATGTACGCGATTTTTGGTTTCCAACAAAAGAAGATTCTTGGGTGACTGGGAAAAATGGACAGGGGGAGGTTAATTGCAAAGACGGTGAAATCACCTTAACTGAAATACCTTTTGTAAGAATGAGGAATAGTCTTGATTCAGATGTGATTGATTCAATTATTAGTACTAGCTTTTGCCAGCAAGTTTCTAAAATGAATCAATATTTTGATAAGGACTTTACACTTTCATTGAATGTAGCAACAAAATCACTTGATTTATTAGGCGTTTCAATAAAGTTAACACCTAAAGAGTTTTCATTTTATTGGTGGCTATACGAAGAAGGCGAGCAGGGGTTTTTACGAAGCCATGTCGCTTATGATGATACTGACAATGCAGGACGATATTTATCTTATTTTATTCAAGTCTCAACAGATGCACGTACATTGTCGACATTTGGTGCATGCGATCTTGCAATTAAAGCTGGTGATTATAGTGAGATAAAAAAAGGCATACCCAATGAATGGTTTGAACAAAACATTTCAAAAATTAACTCTAAAATTGAAATGAAATTGCCTGTTGATGTTGCTAATCAAGTAAAGATAGATAGTAATTGGGTTAATCACGTACGGCTATCGGTGGTAAACGTTCATATAACTAATGTTAGCGTAAATATAATTCAGTCATAGCAAACTTGTTATATTCACTTCAGTGTTGAATTCAAGTTTTCTTTAGTACTTCATATTGTAAGCCCCCCTTTACTAACGCAAGTCAAAAGTAGAGAGTCAATCAACTACAGCAACTTCCTAGGCGGTACGCCAGCTATTGCTGAATGAGGTCGTTCATTATTATAAGTCCATTGCCACTGAGTTGCCAATTGTTGAGCATGTTCAATATCCTCAAATATATTTAACTCCAGCCATTCACGTCTTGCCGTTCCATTAAAATGTTCAGCATAAGCATTCTGCGTAGGCTTACCTGGCTGAATATAGAGCAAGGTAATTTGCTGTGCAGTTGCCCAATCAATCAGTTCTTGGCTGATGTATTCAGGACCATTATCGCACCGCAAAGTACTTGGTTTACCACGTCATTCAATGATTTGTGCAGTGAACGAATCACTCGTTTTGTGGACAGTAAAAAATCCACATCAATGGCCAAGCATTTTGAAGGCTAGGGAGGTTTAAATTTTTTAACGTGGAGGCAGATGTATGTAGCCATCTCTTATGAATTTAGACTTCTTAATAGTAACTGACTCACTTGTGGGTATTCAATACCCCTGTATAAAACACCTAACAGTCAGTTAATTGTTGGGTGTGAGATATGCAGATAGTTGACGCAGTTAAATCCAAGGAAGAAATAAAGCAGGTCGCTTATCTTTTAGAAAAGCATTACGGCACCATTTACAGCCATATGTGGATATTTGGTGTAAATGCCGCACTTAGAATCAGTGACTTGCGTTTAATCACAATGGATCATGCTCTAACAGGCACCATTACACTTAGGGAAGGAAAGACCAATAAGCGTAGGTCCATCCCCCTTAATCATACTGCCTTTTCTGTGGTGAAGCTGCGTCATAGTCAAAATTCTCACCACAACTACCTTTTTCAGGTGGATTGTAACCGGGCTAAGAACAAACCCATATCTAGGCAATCCGTCTCTGAAGCATTCAAAGAGGTAGGTAACATTCTAGGATTAAAGCTTGGTACTCACAGCATGCGTAAGACCTTAGGCTGGACTATGTATTCTGCAGGCGAACGAATAGAGCGCATCTGTAAGGTTTTAAATCACAAAGATTCAGGTGTGACCATGCGCTATATCGGTCTGACTCAGGCCGATATAGATTCAGCATATCACGAGTATGAAATTAGGTTTTAGCTCTACTCAAGAATATTGGGTCTTTCTTTCAAGTTGATGCAAGCCATGAATTTTCCTATGATAAGACTGATCACTCCGTCACCTGATATTGTTTCTTTTATGATTCTTAACGTGCGATTGGGAATATTCCCATGACGGCCCGTATTATGGAGGGCTTGTTTTAGTGAGGTTGCTGGTTAAAGTGTAAGCGGGATTTTGAGGGTTATCTGCCCAGAAGCGACATGGACCGCTAGAGTCCCAGCTAGGGTAATGTTCAACCGTAAATATATGAGGGCATTTCAGCACCTCCTATTACGAGACTAAATCAGTGTGCCACTACTGTTTCAACTTTAAATGGCTAGCGAGTAATTTACTCACTGTTTTCTACCAATATCATGCCCTAGATAATGCTTAGTTCTGCGTAGTGGAATGCGATCAACGACCTTGCCTTCAATGTTTAAATAAATAATTTGCCTTGAATAAATACCTCCTAAAGTCCACCGACTTTTCACGACTGTGCTATCGCAACCAGGATGGACAAATGACATAAAGACTTCTTTATCGCATTTTGATGTGAAGTACACAGGCTTAAACCAATGATTGCCACAGGCCAAACACCTAGGCTTACTCTGGCGTAAACTTAAAAAATTTATATGGGATTTAAGGACGTCTATTCTTCGCTGTACCTTGCCAATAGCAAACCCCAGACTGCCTTCCCATGATGTGAAGCGTTCACGAATAGCATCGTTAAAACTTCGCATTTTAGGGGTTTTTCGTTGACGCAAATGTGCGGGCACTAAAATCTCAGCTGTCAAATTATGGCTTGCTAAGCGCAGGCGGCGTAAATGCCGTTTACTGCGCTTAAGGGCGTGGTGGTCGAACTTAAAGTGTTCACTTATGGTGATGTCTTGGCAAACAAAGCACCAGCTATAACAGGTGTCAACAGGATAGCTTTGCCCTTTGTGCTTGTATTGGTAGTCGGGCATGCTTGCATAGTCGATGGTCCATGTTTTTTCGCAACCTTGGCAAAATGCTAAATCTTCTGGCCAGCTCATGTGTCACTCCCTGAAATTGGCTCGCGCTGTTGTAATAGCAGCCTAACGACATATCATATTTATATCTTCCCTTAGATGTTATGACGTCATGGGCTAAATATCCATGCTGGTTTAATATGTATGTCGCATAATCAAGCGCATCGCAAAAAAATCTTCGCTGCACAATGTGTGGTGTGTTATTTAAAACAAAAATGATAAAAATTATTTTAGGCAGCCTAGCCAGTGTGCTTGGGTAAGAAGAAATAATACTGACAATAAGCAACCACTTTACAATCTTGGTATCAGCTTACCTGTGTTGGGACCTAGTGTGGTTTGCCATTGTTATTCTCATATATAGTCCGGTTGAATCAGGCATTGGTTACCCACGTTTCCTAGGATTTTGTAAAAAAATCTTATCTGTTTAAATGACACTGAAGTCCTTTTGATTTAGAGGGTTATGAATGCGCTTATAATTAAGAAAATTAGAACATATCAAGATGAGTTTTAGCTCTACAAGGTATATGCCTGTTTAAGCTACATGTACATGTAGCCATATTATACATATGCTAGGTAGCGGGCTATAATAGTTAAGTCAGTAACCAAGGAGTGTGTGTATGGGGATTATCATTCGGCCAAGTCTATTGGCATTTCCAATTTCTATGTTTGTACTTTTCATCTCATTTTGTAATATATATTTAATACCAGACTTTGGTACTCAGTTATTAATGACCTTGCTACTGGTTTTACCACTTTCCCTAATACTATTCATAGCAACACGCGGCAGGAAATACCATATTAAAGGCGGCTATGTTCATATTAAACTATTCTCAAAATACCCGTTTTCAGTGAAAATTGATTCTCTATCAGGGGTGGGGATTAAGCCGGTAGGTATTCGCGCTGGTCATCTTCAGTTAAAGGAAAAAGGTGCCGCTTACTTTTTCGAAAGCCCTACCACCCTGCATAATATCGCTTTCCCCATGAGAGCTAGAAAGCTCATTAATTTTTCAACCCTTAATGGAGACCTAGCTAACAGGAATTCTATAAATTGGTTAACCAGTTTTTTTGAGCAAAGGCGTGGAGTGGTTAAGCCCACAATTAGGGCATACCCCTGGATGTTATCAATTTTAATTATGTTCTTTTTGGGGATGTATGCTGCTGATGATATGGGAATCTATCTAGTTATTTTTATTATGTTTGGCATGCCCATGTTGATTGTTTTATTGGTGTCTTATTCTGGTACTCGCTACGAATTGAAAGACGGTATTGTAACTGCCTTTCATTTGTTAAAGCGGAACAAACAGATAAAGCTAGATGAACTTGAATCCCTAGACCTTGAACTAATAGGTTTAATGGCTGGGCATATAACGTTAAAGAATTCTAATGGAATGGTGATTAATATGAACAACATTCCGGTTAGATTAACGGCCAAGTGAGTAGTTATTCCCTGGGTGCATTTATGGATTTAAAAGAAGGATTTAATGTGATTAATAAAGCGCGTGAATTTTCCATTTTGCATCATGGTGATCAGCGGTATGGTGTTCACCCCTATTCAGTACATCTGGATGCCGTAGCGTCTATTGCCAGTGCTTATGGTGAAAGCGCTGAAGTTGTGGCCTATTTGCACGATGTTGTAGAAGATACTCAGGTAAGTACAGCTGACATAGAAACCATATTTGGTAGCTTGGTAGCTGACTGTGTCGCGATTCTTACCGATGAACCCGGTGAAAATAGAAAAGAGCGTAAAACAAAAACCTATCAAAAGATGGCGGCGGTAACCGGCAAGGCTGAATTGGCCTTAGTGGTAAAGGCAGCGGACAGGCTTGCCAATGTTAGGGCGTGTATAGTAGATAAAAATCAGCGCTTACTCGATATATACAAAAGCGAGCATAAGGTATTCAGTCAATCCGTTTATCGAAAGGGGTTGTGCGAACCTTTGTGGATGGAGCTAAATGAATCATGGACTAAACCATAAATTTACAGTCCATATCATTTGGCAGAACACGCTCTACCTCCTCCGAGAGCCTAAGTGTAGCGAGTGAAGGTAGCTTGGTAAGCTACAGCCATTTTTCAATTTTCTTCAAGTTTGCAATGACTATCTGCTGCGCCTCGGGTTTTGTTTCCATTTTATCCAGTCTATAGGACTGCAATACATACTGAAGTAATGCTGCTTTACATTTAATCGAGAGTTTATTGCGTGTCATGTTGTAGTCATG
>MAAA01014083.1_pt1 | contig 23581 bp, 15 predicted proteins | sample 1115971 | NCBI WGS metagenome assembly MAAA01 (sample SAMN04961123, study PRJNA320927) | seawater metagenome | isolation source: sample BD02T6 sea water enriched with oil for 6 days | place: USA:Gulf of Mexico | collected 2013-07-27 | reverse complement strand
ACACCTCACTTTGGCTCACCGGTTGCGGATCAAGTTAAAGACTCGCCACTGGAAGGTTTTGCCGTAACACTAGGCAATGCCATCGCCACCTTCGAAGCTATCCTTGCAGGCGAGCCTGGACAAGCGGTAGACACATTAGGGACTATTCGTGCCCTGAATACTCAGGACGCACTACTTTACAATGCTAAATACCCGCAAGGCGTACGTAGCACTAGTTGTAAAACAGTGCCCCGTGTCAACGTGGGAAGCTGGTGGTGGCCGAAGTATGTGAAAGACTACTCAGTGAACGACGGTGCTCACAGCTCTAACGGCATTCAATATTATTCTTGGTCTGCTAACTACAGCCCACTGTTTAATTCAAATGTGTTGGACCCAGCTGATGCGGTAATGGCTATTACCTCTTTAATGGCCGGTAGCGACAACGATGGTTTAGTACCGCGCTGTTCTACTCACTTTGGTAAGGTTATCCGTGATGACTACACAGGCAACCATGCCGACGAAATTAACGGCATGTTTGGATTGCGTGGTTTATGGACCACTAGTCCAGTGCCGCTGTATGTTGAACATGCTCGTCGTTTAAAAAACGCCGGTCTGTAATTTTTTAACCTTTTGGAATGGGTTTGTAGTGTTTACAGACCCATTTTAAAATTTACTATGTGCAGAGTGATTCATGAATAAACTAATAATAAGTGTAAGTGTAAGTGTAAGTGTTGTATGCACAGTATTAGTATGCTCAAGTTTGTTTTATAAACAAAACCAGTCCACCCAATTAGACTTAAATCTTACCCCCTCCACCAATATACAAAAGCAGGTGGAACTTGAAAAAACCGTATCCCCAAAAAACATCAGTGCGTTATTTAATACCTCCCCGCTCACCCCTGAACAGGCCGCTATATTTCACTCAAGTTTGCCTCAGTCATTATCCAGTAGCCCACTGCCTAGTCGCTTAGATATTAATGAACAGGGCCAGCTGGTTATCAATATGAAAGTAAAACGCTTATTTGAGTTTTATTTATCGGCAATGGGGGAAGAAAGCTTAGCGGAATGCATCCTGCGTATTCGCCATGACTTAAGTCAGCAGCTTGAAGCGGGCGCACTAGACAGCGCGCTTAATTTATTAGAAGGTTTTTTACAATATCAGAATCACATCGGTGACATTAAAAATGATTTTTTGGCCCGTTACCAAGACCAGGCATACGAACTTGAACGTGTCAGCGAAATGAAACAGAGTGTGCGTCAATCTCGCAGTTTATTTTTTTCAGAACACGCTAATAATGCTTTTTATAAACAAGAAGATGAATACGACCATTACATGTTAAAAAAGGTAGCCATTAAAAGCGATCGAACTCTCACAGCTGAACAAAAGCGTGCACAATACCAATTACTAGACAGTGATTCGCCACAGTGGATATCACAACAAGAACAACAAGCAAACCTAGTAAGCCGTGTTCAAGAAAAAGAACAAGCATTACGACAAAGCGGTGGCGATGAACTGGCCATTAGACAATTACGAGTAGACCATTATGGTGAGCAGGCCGCACAAAATCTAGCGGTGCTTGATCAGCAACGTGCTCTATGGTCACAAAGAGTGGATCAATACAGGTTAGAAAGCCTACAGATACTGGCTAGTACAGCTTTCACACAACAGGAAAAAAATCAGTTATTAGACGATATTCGGCAACAGCATTTTTCGGGCAATGAGTTAGTGCGTATAAGTGCACTTGATAAAATTAATTCCGATAAAATTAAGTAAGGTAATCACTATTAAATTAAACCCGTTAACGACAACAAACGTTATTTAGCCAGCAACTCATTTAATAGCTGTTCGTTTTGCTGGCCGGCCTGATTTAAAGCTTTATCTTTTTGGGCCAACATTTCTTCCATATAACGAATTTTATCTTTTAGCACACTGTACTCTTGCTCCCAGTAATGAGACTGGCTAGCTACATCCGGTTTAGCCGCAGCGCCAACCACGTCGGTCAGCATTACCGGTAATTCTTCTATGTCATTACTTTCAAGTGCATCCAGTAAAATGTCATTCTCTACCTGTAGCTCTTTAACCTGACCTTTAAGGCTGGCCGATATTAGAGCTTGGCTTTCAAGGTTACCCTCAAGACCTAACACTTCCGACAATAACTGCTGGTTTTCCAAGGCCAAATCATCCTGATTGTCCCGCAACATGTTCTTAGCAATATCAAGGGCTTCATCTGCCAATAAATAGTCTTGAAATTGAATAATCTTAGTCATGATGTTTGCCTCCAGCCTGTATCGATTTGTTAACGCTATTATTGCCCTCTGATCGTTTTTTGCCCATCTTGCTAGGGGACTATTGCCCTATGACTTAAGTTATAAATATTTAAAGAGGGGCAGTTAGGCAAACTAGTCCCCAAGTGCAATGGGCCAAAGCCCATTAAAATCGCCCTAGAGCGCCCATAGTGGCTTGCCTAGGCGCACAAATACGTACTTAGATTACCTTGAGAGCCAATAATAGTGGCCTATACTAAAACCACGTATCGCCAAAAGACCCAATAGCCCGTGAAAATCAATGCTCTGTGGTGGCTGCTACTGACCCCATTGGCCAGTGCGCAGGTAGACAATTTATCGGTCAGTGGCTTTGGTACTCTGGGCATAATGTCGTCTGACTCCAGTAAATACGGCTCTCGCCTTGATATATCACAAACTGATGGCTCTTTTAATAACCATATAGACTATAAAAACAGCACTGTGTTGGGCCTTCAACTGGATTACCCCTTCAACAGCAACAGCCATTTCGTATTTCAAAGTGTTTATAACAACCAGCCTAACCTAGACCTAGACACCACAACTCGCCTAGCTTTCGCGCAGTTCACCCCTGCTGCCGACTGGTCACTGCGTGTAGGGCGCACCGCAATAAACCTGTTTTTGCGAACCCAATTTCGCGACGTGGGTTTTGGATATACATGGGCGCACGCCCCCACTGAAGTGTATGGGCTAGTGCCTTTTCGGCACTTAGATGGAGCTGACCTCACCTACCACTCCAGACTATTTGGTCACAGCCTAGTATCTAACCTCTTTATGGGTAAAGGCCGCGCCTCCATAGCCACTTATGACTTTAAGACACAAATAGATTTACAAGATGTATATGGGCTGTCGATTAACCTAAATGCCTATAGTTGGAGCCTACAATGGCGTTATACAAACGCGAGCCTCAATACCGGTAACGTGACTTACACTGAACTTATTGATGGCTTAACCGCCATATCGCAAATACCTGGATTTAGCAGTATCTGGCCAAACCATGAAGTCACACTTGTTAACCTTGAAAATACTAACGAAAAAATTGATTACATCAGTTTTGCAGGACAATACGACTGGCAGCACTGGAGCTATTTAGTAGAAGCGTCAACCTTACACCCCAAACAAGACATAATATCCGATACCACTGCTGCCTATGCCAGCGTTATTTATCATGATGACAATGCCAGTTACTACGGTATCTATTCCTTCGTTCGCTCCGACGGCATTAATATAGACAATCAAAATGTAGATCTTTCCGCCTTATCAAATATTCCCGGTGGAACAGATATTTATGAAGGCGTTGAGATCGCCTTTAGTTTTTATTCATCCAATCAATCCACAATATCATTGGGCTGGCGCTGGAATATATTCAGTAATCTGGCCTTAAAATTTCAGTGGGATCATACTCAAATAGACGCCCAGGGAGGTACCATATGGCTTAATAAAGATGTCGCTATAGCCCCTAAAGCCACCGTTAACACCCTGTTTAGTAACGTGAGTTTTATATTCTAATGACTCACTTAAAATATTTATTCACACTTATTATTTTTCAAGGACTATGTGTTTACAGTCAGGCCGCAGATCAAGATATGGTGGTGGTGGTAAACATCAACAACCCCACAACCACCATGACAAAAAGTCAGGTCATTGATTTATTTATGGGGCGCTACATCGCCTTTCCTAATGGCCAGCAAGCTATACCTATCGAGTTAATGGGTGAAGCTGAAACTAAAAAGAATTTTTATCAAGATTTAGTAGGCATGTCACTGGCACGGGTAAACGCCTATTGGTCAAGAATTAAATATAGCGGTCGTGTTAAAGCATCTAAAAAGGTCACGTCTGCAAAAAAAGTGATTGGCTTGCTGGCAGCCTCTCCCTTATCTATAAGTTACATGTTGCGCGAAGATGTCACCAAAGACCTAAAAGTGGTGTACGCCCTCAATGAATAAAAGCAGCCTATTAGTACGCCTAGCGGTGGTCATGGTATTTTCTTCCCTCGCGGTGGGGTTCATATCGTCCCAGCTGTTTTATCGTTTAACCTATTTACATGAGGTAGAAAATTCAAAAGAACAAATTTCAGAATTACATAAAACAGTGTCTGCCACCGCCACCATTGCCGCTTATTTATTAGACCATGAACTGGTGCAAGAAGTCGTAGATGGATTGGCCACTAATGGCGTAGTACATGGGGCAATAATAGAATTTGAAGGTGAGGTGATTTCTACCAAAATAACCATACAAGAAAACCCCATTACGTTTCCGCTACATTCGCCCTTTGAAAAAAACCGTATTATCGGCCACCTAAGTATAATCCCTGACCCTCGCCACATTAAACTACGGGCAAAAGAGATTGGGCGAGACAATGCTAAGGCATTAATTGCACAAGCCGCAATTGCCACCTTTATCGCAATATTTATTAGTTACGTATTAATTACTCAGCCCATGGTCTACATAAGTCGCTCTTTACACAAGACTACGCCTGGCACCGATACACGTTTATTCATTCCCGACTTTCATAATAAAAGTGAGCTTGGTGATTTAGTGCGCGACATCAATAATTTACTTAACAACACTCAGCTACAAATCAGCGCCCAACAAGAACTTAAAGATGAATTAGAAATCATCGAAAAACGATTTAGGATGTTATTTGAAAGCTCTCAATCGCCTATTATATTAATGGAACCTAGAGGCAGTATTTTATTATACAACCAAGCCTTTACCGGTTTACTTAAAAAACTAAATACCCAGATTAAGAAAAATTTTGGAGCATTATTACAAGAGTTATTCACAGATCCTGATACCCTACTCAAAAAAGTAAAATACGCTTTCGCTAACGATGAAATTTTTACCGGTGAGTTTCAGCTTATAAGCAAACAAAGTGATCGACTAATGTGGGTGCAAGTGGTTATTAGCTCTATTGTCTCAGATGATATGAAAGAATATTACCAAATAACTCTGCACGACATATCCAAACGAAAAAGAGAGCTAGACAAACTCAACAAGCGTGCAAATTACGATCAAATGACTCAATTACTGAATCGTCATGCAACTGAGAAACACATACAAAATTTAATTTATAATAAAGTAAGCTTTGCAGTGATTTTAATGGATTTAAACGGCTTCAAAGAAATTAACGATATACATGGCCACGACTGTGGCGACGAAATATTAATAAACGTGGCTAAAATACTCAAACAAAATGTTCGCCAAGATGACCTGCCATGCCGCTGGGGTGGGGATGAATTTGTAATCATACTAAAAGAAGTAAACCAGGAGAGAGTTCGTGCCATTGTAAAAAAATTACTTAACAGCATTAAACAGCCATATCAACTCTCACAATATCATGAGTTAGTATCTGTTGGGGCGAGCATAGGGGCGGCCTTTTTCCCAGAAGATGACATTGATATGCAAGAATTAATTAAAAAGGCCGACAAAGCTATGTACCAAACTAAAAGCAGTCTTGCAGATGGGTACAATCTTGACATTACTTTTGCGCATGAAATTAATGAATAAAAAACAAGAGAAAATTCGTGAAGTACTCTAGAGACGAACAGGGCCTAGCGGAGCTAGTATCTCAAGACCCTGAAAAACAAGTAACACAACTTAAAATTCTTCTTATATTTTTTTCAGTATTTCTGTTTTTATTAACTGTTAACAGTGTAGTGTTTTTTGATAAATCAATTGATTTTGAGCCACTAGCTGTAATTATTGTATTACTATTTTTGCATCGGTTTGTAAGCAGTGATACCACTAACATTGTCGCGGGCATGTTATTGTGGAGCCTTACCATTTTTGCCTCACATCAAGCTTGGGAGTCAAATGGAATACATGGCACCGCTATCGTTGCTTTTCCAAGCTTAATGATTTTTGCCAACATATTAAGTGGCCGCTTGTTGGTTTATTCATTAGCAGGATATATGTTAACTGTATTTTACTTTTTTGCGTACGCCGAACATATTGGTTTTATAGAGCCTTCTACTATCAACACCGGTTCACTTTTTAAAAAAGCCAATATCCTTGCGATCATTATCGTCGCCTCAGCGTTTGGGATTGACGTTATTACTAGGCATATTAAACAACTGGTTCTTAGGCTTAGAGAGAGCATCATTAGGCATGACGATATAAAATCAAAAGTAATAAAACTAGTGTTATTTGATAAGTTAACAGAGCTTCCAAATGAAATTCAATGTAATAACGATTTAAAGGCATTACAGACCACACCTCAACAAATCAACGGCATAACCGGATTCATTATTCTTGAGTTTACTAACTTTGAATGGATTTATTCTTCATTAGGGGAAACAATTGCTAATCGCATCATTTGTTACTTAGCCGATCGACTGCACATGCTTGAATCTAATCATGCACACCTATATAGAAGCACCAGCACCGAATTTATTTTTGTGGTTTACGCCAGTGATTATGAAGAGTTAACCGAACACTGCCAACAGATTCAGCAAGCCATTGCTAGGCCGTTTCCAGTTGAAAGCTTTGACATTGAGATGTCCAGCGCTATGGGCGTATCTATATTGTCAATTGATGGTGACAACTTTGAAACCCTTAAACAAAAAGCCCATACCGCGCTTATTTTGGCCAAAAATAGTAAAGCCAATAGCTTTAGAATTTTTGAAAAAGGAATGGAAACGTCAATAAACAATCGTGTAAAAATGGTGCAAGAATTAAAAAAAGCCATAGTACTGCACGAATTCGAATTATTTTATCAGCCTAAGGTGTGCATGCATGATCAATCAATTATCGGTGCGGAGGCGTTACTTCGTTGGCACAAACCGGGCATTGGCATTATTTCACCGTTAGAATTTATTCCCATCGCAGAGGAGTCAGGTTTAATTAACGAAATTGGAAAATGGGCATTAGAGAAAGCGTGTCAAGACTGTAAATACTGGCATTCCATTGGGCTAAGTAACTTATCGGTGGCGGTAAATTTATCGCCGGTTCAGTTTCAGCGTGGAAACTTGCCCAATATAGTATTCAGGTCATTAATTAAAGCAGATTTACAGCCTAATTTTTTAGATTTAGAAATAACAGAGTCACTATTCATTGATGACACTGATTTTATAAAGGATCAAGTATGCCAAATCTCAACCAAGGGGGTTGATATCGCCATCGATGATTTTGGAACCGGTTATTCTAATTTAAACTACCTTACAAAATTTTATGCCCGAAGTTTAAAAGTAGATATGTCGTTTGTAAAAGACATGCAGCAATCAATACAAAAAGAGAATTTAGTGGCAGCCATTATAAAAATGAGCGCCATGATGGAACTTGAAAATATAGCCGAAGGTGTTGAAGATGAAGCAACCTATATAAAATTAAAGAATATGGGCTGCCAATATGGCCAAGGATTTTACTGGTCTAAACCGTTACCCAATGAAGAGTTCATTAAAAAGGTAACACTATGGCAGCCGTCTACTTAAGGTCACCTCCATTCTGCCCATTACACATCAATTATTTAGTCTTATGCTTAAAGCTTTCAATTTCATGAACAGTACAAAAGAGTATTAGATCATTTAAATTGATGGGCATACTAAAATACGCCCCTTGATACTGGTCACAGCCTAGCTTTTTCAGCAAGTTAAATTGCTCTTGTGTTTCAACCCATTCGGCGACTAAGTTCACCCCCATGGAACAAGACAAACTGCCCATGCTGCGAATAATATCCTGCACTGCCGAGCTAGTGGTAACATCCGTGATAATACTGCCATCCAGTTTTATGGTATCCACATGAAAAGACTTTAAATACCGCAAAGACATATAGCCCATGCCAAAATCATCCAGTGCAATGCTAAAACCGGCCTTAGAAAGGGCATCGATACCCGCCAGTAATTCATCACTTAACATCAATTGCTGCCCTTCAGTAATTTCCAACTCTATTAAGTATTCGGGCACTGGATATTTGGCTACTGTGGCTTGAATATTTTTAAAAAAGTCGGATTGATGTAATTGCTTAGGGGATACATTAATGGCCACCTTAAGTAACGGTAACGACGCTTTTTGCAGATGAGTCATGTCACGTAGGCAGCGCTCTAAGACCCAATCGCCTAATTCAATAATAGCGCCACTGGCCTCGGCTAAATTAACAAACAAACCCGGACTAATGTCACCATAAATTGGATGTTGCCAGCGCGCCAGTGCCTCAACCGAACTGACTTTTTTATTGCCACTCATCTTAGGTTGATAATGCATTTCAAAATGTTCATCATTAAGTTGCAACAACATATCTTTATTTAGGCGCCGGCAAAACTGCCCTAGGCTATTACGCTGATTCAGCACCAGTTTCATGTCAAATTCGGGATGCATCATAGTGGCCATCATGGAGCTGACTTTTTTTCGTTCACGCGCGTCAAGTGCTTTCTCATAACGACGAATAAACGGGGCATATAATAACGCCGAGATAATCACCCCTAACAACTGCACCAAAGCACCCGAGATATTGCCGCCACTTAAGTAACCCGATAACAATATAGGTGTGCTCCAAACCGTATCAATGCCGTTCATGTTTATCAGGCCCCCTTCCATGGCCATGCGGGCTAAACTCATGGTCAGTATGGGCGCTAAAATAAAGGGAATAAAAAGATAACGGTTTAATACAATGGGTAAACCAAAAATGAGCAGTTCATTAATATTAAACAGCCCCGGCAATAAGGCGTACTTAGCCAACTGGCGATTATCCGATTTTTTTGAAAACAGTAAGGCCACTATTAACCCCAACGTACACCCGGCTCCCCCCATGTGGGCATAGGTATCAAAAAATTGGCGAGCAAAGGGCACCGACTCCCCTTGCATAAAAATGGCATCAGCACTTACTTCAATCATGGCTGAACCGTGAATGCCCACAAACCACAACAGCTGATTCACCACAATTAATATCAGCCCTTGAATATATCCAAGCCCGTTTTCTTCACTTACGGCGCCAATTAAATAGGGCAGTACCGGCTTAATAAGCTGTAAATCTTTTAGAAAATAACCATAAAACATAACGATAACAAACGGCACTACAATCGCCGGCAACATCGCCCGCATGCTTAAGTGCATGTTGTCATCGACTTCGTGGCGCAAATACGAAAAGTGAAATAAACGCCGTTGATATACAAACAGAAACGCTTCGGTAAATACCACCGCACATACCAGCGCCTTAAACACACTCAGTACACCAAATTGCGTTTCACTGTCTTTAGCAAAATCAATATTAATCACCGCCACAAGGGTAACCATGGCTAATAAAGCGACAATTAATGGGTTGATGACTAACTTAAATTGGTTTTGATAACTTATCGTTAAACGATAACTCACTGACATCACTAGGGTGAGCGCCATAATGCCGTAGCTGGCCTGCCACACCCAGGTAGAGACCTGCAATAGGTATTCATTAATAGGGTTAACGCTATAATAATGTGGGATTTGCAATATGGTAAGAGCAAATGCCCCCAGCATCACCACCGGCAAGGTAAAGACAAAGCCATGCTGAATGGCCTCAAGCCATAATCGAGCTTTTTGCATCAAAAACATCTATTTGTGGCATCCAAAATATTGACTATTAACAATAAAAGCCTGCATTAAGCCTAGCAGAACTTGCCATGATAATTGACCCATAGCACAGCTCAGTTAGCCGCTTATTACCCCCTATAATAAACTATTCGTGCAGCGTACATCTGTTTACTCCGTGACATAACGGCTTTTGTGAGTCCTGTGCCCATATTTTGCACAGCCATGGCATTAAAGTACGCCAAGAACAGCCTGCACTCAGTGAAATTTCAGCAACAGCAATAAATAGTTAAATTTTAACGACAAGTTGCGCCAGCCTTTGGGCTAAATTGATCAAGCGGGCTAGGCTTAACAGATGAAAGGACTCATCCGTTAATGAACAAGTTTATGGATCAGTACCAGAAGTTGGTTGAATTTGCTCCAGCAGGCATTTTTTACACCGACTTAGACGGTCTGTGCACGTACACCAATAGGGCTTGGCAGGATATATTCCAGCTAAGCTTTAAGGATGCCTTGCAAAGCGGCTGGATCATTAGGCTACACCCAGATGAAAGCAAAACGCTCATGAGCAGTTGGCATGTGATCATAGAGAAACAAGCCCCCATTCGCTCACAATGCCGCTTAGTGATGCCCGACGGCCAAGTACGCTACATCCAAACCAATGGCAACGTAGTGCGCAACGATGCCGGCGTGACGCAAGGTTATATTGGCTTTGTACTGGATGTAAGCGGTAGTAAACAGGCCGAACAAGAATTACAAGAAAGTGAAGGGCGCGCCCGTGCGATCATAGAGCAATCTAGAATTCCCTACGCAGTACGCGGCGACCAAGACGAAATAGCCTACCTTAACCCCGCGTTTACCAGCACGTTTGGTTACACCCTAAAAGACATCCCCACATCCCATGAATGGTTTTTAAAAGCCTACCCAGATGAGGTTTACCGCCAACAGGTACTTGATCGCTGGAAAAACAAACTTGATAAACTAGAACACTTCGACGACCACATTGAACCGATGGAAGTGCAGGTGCATTGTAAAGACGGCAGCATAAAAACAGTGCAACTGTCACCTACCCGCCTGCATGGCAGTAAAGGCAACAAATACTCCATAAGCCTGTATGACATTACCGAGTTTAAAGAAATTGAGCAGTCGTTAAAAGAAAGTGAAGAGCGTTTTAGCTTGGCCGTTAATGGCAGTAGCGTAGGCATTTGGGATTGGGATTTACGCACCGGTAACGTTTTTTATGCCAAAGAATTAAAAATGGAAATGGGTTACCAAGACCATGAGTTTCCTAACACCGGCGAAGCCTTTTATAATCATATGCACCCAGATGACACCGAAGGCGTTAAAAATGCGGTGGCACTGCATTTTAACAGCGACATTATCCCGTATCGTGTGCAATACCGTATGCGCCAAAAAAGTGGTGAGTACCAATGGTACCAAGCCGAGGGCAAAGCACTAAAAGATGTTAACGGCCATGCTTATCGCATGGCGGGTAGCCAAATCAATATCACCGAACAAATGCGCACCCACGAGCGCCTTAATCTAGCCAACATGGTATTTGAGCAAAGCAGTGAAGCCATATTGGTTACCGACAGTCGTGGTAAAATAGAAGCGGTAAACCCCGCCTTTTGTTTATTAACGGGCCACGAACAAGATGATGTAATTGGCAAAAGCTTTTTATTACTGAACAGCAAAAAAAATGAACGCATACTTATTAACGCCATTCAGCAAGCCCTTACTAATAACAGTTGCTGGTCGGGTGAAATTTGGAGCCGTAAAAAAACCGGCGAAGACTTTGCCGAATCTATAATGATTAACGCGGTGAAAGATGACAACGATGTTACCGTGCGCTACATCGCGTTATTTACCGACATAACCGATCAAAAACAAACCCAAGAGCTTATTTGGAAACAAGCCCATTACGACAACCTAACGCAGTTGCTTAACCGTCACAGTTTTACCCAATATTTACAACAAGCGGTTAAAAGCCAATTGCCGTTTTCATTACTGTTTATAGATCTTGATCACTTTAAACAAATTAACGACACCCTGGGCCATAAAACCGGTGACGAATTACTAATACAAGCGGCAGAGCGCATTCAGCACTGTGTGCGGGCCTCGGATATTGTGGCGCGTTTTGGCGGGGACGAATTCACCGTAATTCTTACCGGCATTAAAAACATCAATAGCATTAAGCGCATTAGCCACGAAATTATAAGGCACTTAGCCGAGCCGTTTAACCTGAACGACGAAAACGCCTACATCAGTGCCAGCATTGGCATAACCCAATATCCTATCGACAGTGAAGTGGTAGAAGACTTATACAAGTACGCCGACCAAGCCATGTACGACGCCAAACGAGCGGGCCGAAATCGCTTTGCGTTTTTCACTCAAAAGATGCAAGAAAACGCCAATAAACAACGTAAAATAGGCGCCGACTTACGTATCGCCATTGAAGAGAATCAATTTAAGGTATTGTACCAACCTATTATTAACCTTAAAACGGGAGAAATATATAAAGCCGAGGCGCTAATACGTTGGCACCACCCAGTGAAGGGAATAATTAGTCCTGCGGATTTTATTCCCATTGCCGAAGACACCGGCCTAATTATAGAAATTGGCGACTGGGTGTTTAAACAAGCCGCCATGCAAGCTAAAATTTGGCGTAAACGTTACCGTAACGATTTTCAGGTAAGCATTAACAAAAGCCCCGTGCAGTTTTACAACAGCAATGTAGATAACGAACACAACTGGAGCCAATTTTTAGACACCATAAATTTAAACGGTAGCGGCATAACGGTTGAGATTACCGAAGGCCTATTATTAGACAGTGTAAACGTAGTGAAAGACAAGATTGATGACTACCATAAGGCGGGCATGCAAATTAGCCTGGATGACTTTGGTACAGGCTACAGCGCACTAAGTTATTTAAAGAAGTTTCAAATAGATTTTATAAAAATTGATCAAAGTTTTGTTAAAAATATAGAATCTGATCACTACGACAAAATTTTGTGTGAAACCATTATTAGCATGGCCCACAAACTAGGCAAACAAGTTATTGCCGAGGGCATAGAAACCCAACAGCAAAAGGATTTTTTAATAGGGGCTAACTGCGACTACGGGCAGGGTTACTTGTTTAGCCGGCCCATCAGCAGTGATGAGCTTACCCTATTGTTAAAAAAACAGCTAAAAGAGCAGCTAAAAAGCCGTTAACTGCATAGGCAAAACACAATCTAGTATTTTTTCATCAAATACCGCGCCCACCAATAAACGATTGTCTTTTACGGCGCCCACACTAGAGGCCGACAATAACGCGCCACTGTCTAATAAGACTTCTTGTACTTTATACACCCCATCACTCACCGACACTTTAAGCACCTGCGATGGCGCCAGTTTGTCGCGGTTTTTAGCATGCCCCACAAACGCCAACAGCTTAGGATGTGCGCCTATCCATAAGTCGCCATTTTCATCCAGTTCAATGTTGTCTACCCCTGTGCCACTGTCTATGGAGTGTTGAAAGGTTAATTCACAATTGCTTTTACACCCTCGTTGTTGTGCGTGTTTCTGCTAGTAAAAAAAACATATCAAACTCCGTGTTTGCGGGGGGGGGGCATCACAAGGTAATAGTCTATTTATACAATTAGACTATTAATGACATTGCCCGATCCTCTGGACGTGTCATGAATTTGAGCAAGGGTCTGCAGTATATCTAAATGGCTGGTGTAGGCATCAACAACCCCTCCTGTTCTTATTTTTCCCGCGCAGCCACCCAGCAACACCATAGGAAAGTAAGTCTGATGTGTCTGCCCGCCAATGACATGATCTTGTACGCCGTCAATATGAGCGCCATCGGCCATTTCACTGGTATACAAAATTGTCGTATTTTCCAAAACGGTATGCGACGGATCCAATGGATCAACTACGTCTAAGCGATTCATAAATGTCGCTAAGCGATCTAAATACCAGCGAAGATTTTTTCCGTATTCGTTTATTCTTCTATTAAGATCCCCTGAATGACTGTTCATATGAGGGTTACCTTCTATACCGGGGCCGCCTGGGAAATTGGCGGTGTATTTACCTCCTGACCCATGGCTTCGAATGGTGCCTACTTTTACAACCCCCGAAATCATAGCCGTTGCAAGTGCATCAATGTGACCGTCTAAAATGGGGGTGGTATTATTTAAATCATTAGCCGCCAAGTTAGCGGTGTTTTCTAGACGCGCCCTTAGTTCTCCTACGCCGGTTCCAAGTAACCCACCGGGGATTTCACGGCCGGCTCTTGCTTTTACTTCCCGCACCGATGCTATATGAGATGCTAAGCGACTTTCCTCGTGAGAGAGGCCGCTTACCTTATTCGCAAGTGCATCTAATTGACGTTCAGACATATTTAGCAGTTCAATTCGTAACTGAGTCACTTTTGATGCTTCAGCAGTGGATCCGTTATCCTGACCAAATGCTTGATCAACAAAATCTAATGGTAAACCAATTTGTTGAGTAAATGAGCCATTCTCTTTATTCAATAGAGAAAAATAATCACTTGAAATAACACCTTGAACCCAAGGGCGAGTATTTAATTTTTTAGCAATAATCGTGTCTATTGAATCACCAGAGCCGTCCCCTGTTAAAATTTTATGAACACCGCCGTGAGATCCTCCACTGGTTTGTGATATGCCACGAACCACCGTAACTTTATCTTGCCAAGGAGAAAAGCCACCCAATACTTTATTGTCGTTTAGCCAGGAAGAGCCTTGGCCAAATATATTAACTTGCTCAATGGGCCAGCCATGGGGCACCCAATAAACAACAAATCGTTGTGGACGTGATGACGAGGCTGCCATGGCATTCATTGGCAGTAGACCAGAGGCGGCTGCCATACTTAAACCGGCGCCCATGCCTGCTAGAAAACGACGGCGATTAATTATAGTTGCATTCAACATTATTTAGATCTCCGTACAAAATTTACACCGCCGGCTAACTCGGCAAAGTATTCAAGAAGTGACAATTCACCCGCGGCAAAACGAGTCCGAGCATCCTCCGCTAAACAAACGTTGCCACCGCCTCCAGAAAACGCCCAGTGATTAAGCATACCGGTTGCACAACTTGCCACTCGTTCATCCATATTTAAAACGCTAATTAGATCATTGGCATCTTGTACTTCAATGGTATTAGGGCCTGGTATTTTTCCGCTAGCATCAATGGGAATACCGTACTCAGAATCTCTAAACACACCTAATTCATCAAAATTTTCAAAGGTATAACCAATAGGGTCGAAGTTTTTATGACATATTTGGCATTCGTCAGCTTTAGCATGGGTCATTTCCCAGCGCTGGCGAGTGGTTACATCGCCAATAATTTCATCCTCTACTGACGGAATATTGTCAGGCTGAGGCGGGATTTCTTCACACATCAATCGCTGATACACCATGATCCCGCGCTGAGTTGGACTGCTTAATCCTGCCTGACTAAAACCTGCTAAGAATGCACCTGTGCCTAAAATCCCATTTATATGATTGGGTTTGCGAGCTAATTGTGCCCAGCCATTGCCTGGGTGATCGTAGCCGTAGTGCTGCGCCAATTGCGGGTTCATAAACGTAAACGGGGCTGACAATAAGTCAGAAATACTGCCGTTGTCTTCAATGAGTACTTTGCGAACTAGACGTAATGCCTCTTCGCTCATCATTGCGGCTAAAGGCGAAAAGTCTTCAATATTGTCTTTATTGCTGCCATTTACGTGGTCGATTTTTAGCCATGTTTTAATAAAACTCACTAATCGATCTTGACCCGCGGTGCTCTGTAAAAGCCGTTGCGCTTGCTGCACTCGTATATCACTGCTATCCAGTTGACCACTATCTGCTAATACCAGTAGCTCTGCATCGGCGGGTTTTCCTGTGTAGGTAAACGCAATGGCGTCGGCTATTTCACGCCCTGTTAAAAAATAATCATCACCTTGTTGCTGACCTATTTCGGCACGATAAATAACACTGGGGTGTAATAATGCAGCCGTTAATGTCCATTGCCATGCAGTGACTTCATCGGTGGCATTATTGGCTAATTGCCAGTATGAAATCAAAGATGCCATTTCATCATTTTCAATGGTGGTCCGTGACAGTCTCTCCATAATGATCGGAAGCTGCTGCTTTACACAATCTAATGTATCACCGCAGGGAGCTATTCCATTTAGGCCAATATTATTCATAATTTCTTGAGCAACCGATTCAGATGCTCTAAGCCACTCTTCAACAAAGCTCACACTGCCAACAACAATGTCAGCGTCATTACTGAAACCTAATTCCGTGACGGTGCCGCCAGATAATCCAGTTGGTTCCCAATCAGTACCTAAACTTGGGAATGCGGCTTTAATGGTTTCAACCAATTCATTACGCGTTAACCGCACAAGCCTTGGCTGCATGCTTTGAGTTTGATCACACCGCAATGCGATGTCGGAGTAACTTAATTCATATCCAGGGCGAATGGTTTCAACCAAGACATGGATTTGTATTTCGGAAAAATTAAGGAATTCATTGCCTGGGCCAAAAATACGCACATAGCGGCCTTGCACGTTAACCATTAATGATAATTGACTGCTAACAGCTCCAACAGAAATAGTGGTGATGCTTTCATCGCCCTGTGCACTTTCATAAGAGTCGTGGCTAATAGGTTCATCAGACACTGCAATGAGGCTGTTTGAAATACGGTGGTCAAAACCGCTGCGTGAGTAAAATACTATTTCTTCTAGATTGTATTGTTCTCCCAAATCAATTTCCAACCATTGAGCGCCATCTTTATTGGAGGTGTGCATCCAATTTTCGGTGTCGCCATCAACAGCAAGGTTTGCTGTGCCACCGTAGCCCACTGAACTTGATCGGGCATCTTTGTTAAGGGCCACATTAATTTGATGAAACTTTTTTGCGGAAGACAGTGGGGTATTCGGCGTATTGGTATCATCATTATCACTGGGGGTTTCTTGTTCTGTATTGGAGTGAGACATTGTCCAGTCTTCAATGAACAGCTCAAGAGCCTTATAGGATTCACTATTCATATTAATAACGGATCCTCCGCCATGAGACACCGCACCAATGGGTTTTTGTAAAAGCGCATTAGATCCCATAGATGTGATGTACTGGCTTAGTGCCATCTCGTTGAATGCAGCGACGTCTATAGACTGTCCTTTATTAAATTGAAGACCACTATTTTTTGCCGGCCCCGAACTGCTATGGCATAACACACAGGTGGCTTGAATAAGAATGTCATTTAAAGATACCGTTGCATCCATATCTAAATCGGTATTCGATCCATTGTTGTCACCCGTGTTATCGGTTTCACCAGAGTCGTTATCAGTATTGCCACTTCCATCTGTAGGGTCTTGCTCAGAGGGCTCATCATTAGGTGAGTCGTCACCGGTAAGGGGGTTGTTTTTGGTTAGCGGAAAAAGATCGTCAGTGTCGAGAATGCCATCGTTATCATCATCGGTATCCTGGTTGTTGCCGATATTATCGCCGTCGGTATCCCAAAATTCATTGGGATCATTGGGAAACATATCAAGATAATCTGGGTAGCCGTCTTTATCTGTATCAAGTGACGTCTGTGGATCATGGGGGACATTTTCATTATTGACCGGTGCATCGACGGATGTACCTCCACAGCCATATAGAATGGATATAGCCAATATCACGTTGATTTTTCTCATGACGCCTCCCCATGTGATGGTAAGGAGAATATAGAGGTTTTGGAGGGGTTAAATATTGGACTAAAGTTACAAATAAATAGCCTAAGGTAATGTTTCACTCAGTCAGTTCAGGCCGTTGTTGGGTAGTGATGCGTTTATCCGCTATTGACTATCAGCGATTTTGATTAATTTTTGCTAAGCGCTAGGCGCTCCTCCATGTAAAGGTACTGGGGATTTTCAGTCCTAAACGGATATAACACCTGTAAGTCTTTGATTTTCGGGCTTCAATGCAATGAAAATCAAAATATTCGCCCCCCCCCCTCTTGAAGGCCAGACCTAGTGTTGGCTGTAGATGACATTGTCTTTTTAGGACTGAAAATCCCCAGTCCCCCTATTAGTGAATCCGAGTATTAAATATGAAGAGTATATATCTATTGGTTATAAGTTAAGGGGCTGAAATAGCCTTTACTTATATTTTTGTGCTGTAAATGTGCATTTGAAAGTGAATATTTATACTACTGTAAAAATAGCGACTAAAATTAAGGTTTAGGTTAAAAGAAGTGTTTAAAGGTTTTATAAATGCTACGTGTAACTTTTGTATTATTACTACTATTATCAAGCGGCGCCAATGCCTGTGAAATTCACGTTAGGGGTGGGCCGTATGTTGACCCAAACATGTTTAATGCCGTCTACCATGAGTTTTTAACGGCCCTAAGCCAAGACACTAAATGCAAGGTAGTAACCCGCTTATCAAACAATTTAGAGTCTTTCATAAGTAGCATTTTGTATACCACAACCGATATATTTATAACGGGTGAACAAGCCATCTCTGCATATAGTAAACGTAACTATAAACCTGCGTTTATGACCAAAAAAATCCTACAAGGCTACATAATCATTAACCCTGCTAACTTTAATCTTAACCATGTAAGTGAGTTCACCCCATCTGCGTTACAAGGTAAAAGCATTATCAGCCCCAGTAAATACAGCCGAGGGTATATGTTTTTACACGCCTATCTGAAAAAGCACGATTTACTTAATAACACCAATATCATTATTAGAGAAAACCATTCCGTATCAACCATGGATTTTATTAAAGGTAACCTAGAGGTAATCGTAGCCGTAAATTATGTATACGATTTATTACCCGACAGCATTAGAGAAAAACATATAAAAATAGCAACGTCAAAAATGGGGGCTGCGGTAATGATGATATCGGATCGTATCCAAAAAAAAGTACTAAACGCTATGAAAGAAAATATACACAAAACCCATAGAATTAAATTTCTCCCCTACAAAAATATGATTGTCGATGAACATTCTAAAACCTTTGAGGCATTAATAGTGGAGTTAGAGAACCACCATGAAGCATCCACTGCACACTGAACATCAGTGATTAGATAGCAGAAAATAAACACGTAATAAATATTAAAAGCCAAAATATTGTTTTCACATATTTTGGCTTTTGTGTGGCTGTAGCATTTTCAACTGTATAATTAGACGACTAACAGCAACCACCCCATGAAATCACACTACAACTACGGGGTAATTTCAGTAGCTGTTAACTGCAGAGGCAAAACACAATCTAGTATTTTTTCATCAAATACTGCGCCTACCAGCAAGCGATTGCCTTTTACGGCGCCCACACTAGAGGCCGACAATAACGCGCCACTGTCTAATAAGACTTCTTGTACTTTATACACCCCATCACTCACCGACACTTTAAGCACCTGCGAAGGGGCCAGTTTGTCGCGGTTTTTAGCATGCCCTACAAAGGCTAACAGTTTAGGATGTGCACCTATCCATAAGTCGCCATTTTCATCCAGTTCAATGTTGTCTACCCCAGTGCCACTGTCTATGGAGTGTTGAAGGGTTAATTCATTATTGCTGTTGCGGCCGTAAATATTCACAAGCCCCTGGGTGAGTGCACTTAAATAAAGGGTGTTGCCATCGGCGCTTACGTTAATGCCATTGGCATAACCAATGTCACTTAATACTTGCTTAGAAGTATCACCATCAAAATACGCCACACTGGATAATTTAAGTGACAAGTAGTCCTCTAATAAACGCATAACACCAGCTAAGTATTTGTGATCATTGCTCACATAAAATTGCTCGGGCCCCACCGCCACCAAATCATTGGGAGAAATTAATCCCGGACCAGTAATAGTTTTAAACAACACCAGTTTATTGTTAATTAGATCAAAAATATTAACCCCATGGCCGCCTTGGCTGTGGTTAATAACAAAAACACGGATTTGCCCATTGGGCATTTGATAAAGGCTTAAGCCGTGTGGCCTAAAGTCGGTAAGTGGCGGCGATATTTTAGTAAATTGTTTATTGGCTAGGTTATACGCAAAAATGCCACCATTAACATCTTGACCTTTTTGAGTGATACGACGGTCATAGCCCGACACCAGCGCGATGCTGCTGCCCGGCACAAAACTAATGTCTTCGGCCCCCACTACACCCGGAATAATGCTGCATTGCCCTGCAAAGTGCGGGTTAATGTCTTTAAACTGGCCTGCGTCGTTTAAAAAACTCACTAGCCACACACAGATGCCCACTAAGCTGGCCAGGGCGATTATTTTTTTCATTATTATTCTCTGCACATTAAGTGTGGCTAAACACTAATGTAAAAGCGTACCACTGACCAGTGGCGTAGAAGTGTAACTTGCCATCTTTTTAAGCCATAACGGGCCAACATAAAAGGGGTCAGAGACATTGATTTACTGCGAACATGATTCAGCACGCGTCGGAATACCCTTGGCCAAGTTATCGATTTAATGCCCTGATCACGCCACACCAAGAATATATTAAGCTGGGCGCGACGCCCGATACTAGGCAAAAGACTTACCGCACATTGTTTAGAGGGCGTATGGCTGATAAAGATATATCGCAGATTCAATATTTCGCAAACAAAGCTTGGGTAATGGGCAGTACCCATTTTAAAAATCAAATAGAGGAGAAAACAGGTGCTCCTAGCCCGTGCACCGGCCGAGGAGGTGATAGAAAGTCAGCACAATACCGTAATCAACAAACCTGAAGATTTAGGGCATGAAATCAATAGCTCTGACCCCTTTGATTGCTTTGATTGCTTTGATTGTTAGAAAACAGGGCGTCTCCTATGCTCATATATACCTCAACCAAACCGAGCCGATAAGACCCAATCTGGGTACTATAAGACCCAATTTGGGTCTTATCCAGTTTCAAAGGATCAAAGGGGGCAGAGTCATTTATTTACCGGCGAATATGATTCGGCACGCGTTGGAATATCCTTGGCCAAGTTTTCGATTTAATGACCTGATCACACCACACCGAGAATACATTACGCTAGGCGCTACACCCGATACTAGGCAAAAGACTTACCGCACATTGTTTAGAGGACGTATGGCTGATAAAGATATATCGCAGATTCAATATTTCGCAAACAAAGCTTGGGTAATGGGCAGTACCCATTTTAAAAAACAAATAGAGGAGAAAACAGGTGCTCCTAGCCCGTGCACCGGCCGAGGAGGTGATAGAAAGTCAGTTCAATACCGGAATCAACAAACTGAAGATTTAGGGCATGAAATCAATAGCTCTGACCCCTTTGTTTCGTTTCTTTATTATTGTAATAACTTATACTAGAATAACCATATGAATACTTAGAAGTGGCCATATGAATATGCGAATTGAAGCCGTACCCATTGCCAAACCCAAAGCAGGGGCAGTTAAAAACAAAGCTAAGGTAGCCTTAGGCGCCATGAGCAAACAGCTTAGCGCATCAAACATAAGCTCTCGCTCCCCCGACCTACTTATACAGATCACTGGCGTGCGCTCTGGCAACCTGCATTCTATTCAAACAAAAATCCGCCAAGGGTTGACCTATAAGGCATTTACTACCCTAGAAAAAGCCTTGGATATGCCTCAAAAAGAACTGGCAGATGTTCTGCAAATTCCCATATCAACTTTAAGACGCAGGAAAGAGGCTAACCGCTTGCATATGGACGAATCTGACAGGATTGTACGCTACGCCCGTATCAAAGAGGCCGCACTAGATATGATGCAAGGGGATAACTCAGCCGCCATTAAGTGGCTGCACAGCCCTCTTGAACTGCTTAGTAATGAATCACCACTCGATCATGCTAATACTGAAATGGGTGCTAGAGACGTGGAAGATTTAATAACCCGAATTCGTCACGGGGTATTTAGTTAATGCCTTTATCCGGCTGGCGCATAGCCGACCCATCATTTAGTCAGTCCACAAGCCAGATGATGTCAGGTGAGGGCGCTTTTTTAGCTGGAGGCCGTTGGAACAGTAAAGGAACGCGCGTAATTTACTTAGGCTCCAGTCTAGCTCAAGCAGCTATGGAACTATTGGTTCATCTAGGTACACCACAAATTTTAAATGCTTTTCTTAAAATGGAAGTGAGCTTCGATGAAAGCCTTGTTCAAAGTATTGATTTAGCCGATTTACCCAAAAACTGGCTGAGCCCCTCAATGGCATCATCAGTTCAGGCCGTAGGTGACCACTGGGTGACGTCACAAAACTCCCTTATCTTACAAGTTCCAAGTGCAGCCGTACTGGGGGAGTATAATTACTTATTCAACCCTGCTCACGCTGATGCTAGTAAGGCAGAATTCAGCCTAATCACACCCTTTAACTATGATTCAAGGTTAATTCAATAATAGATTACTACAGCCACACTCTGGCCATAAAAAATCAATGACTTTGATTCTTGATTTTTCCCTAAACGCACAAAACAAGACCCCTCAGCGTGCATATAACAACCCATCCACTGCCATACTTAAATCCATTTTTTCACCCAACCACTTCGTCACCGCTGTTTTTTTAGTAATAGGTTCTGTCACCTCTTTATTTAAGGTTTTCTGGAATTCAGAAAAGTCGCAACACGCACACGTAAAATCGGTAGGGTTCGCAGCAATCACGGAGTTTTTAGAGCGACTAAAAGGCGAATTAAAATGCCGGTGTACTGTTGAGAAACATAAGCGCTCAGCAAAGCGCACTGGCTCACCCAGTTTAGAGTGAATGGCCTGTGGTTTAAGTGAAAGGAAAAAAGCACCACGATGCAGCTCACGATGGTGATACCTACAAAGCGTTACCAAGTTATCTAACTTAGTCTCTCCACCATCAGCCCAGTGCTTTATATGATGCCCCTCGACATAACGAGATTCACAACACCCCGGAAACTGACAACCGCCATCACGAAACTCTAGCGCCCGCGACATTGACGCTGGAATAACCCGAGACTTACGGCCAATATCCAATACATTGCCCGCCCCATCTTCTTTAACAACCAACAAGCCCGCATCACAGGCCAGGCGCCGCGCCGCATCGGGTAACAACCAGCGCCCATCTAAATTAACATTAGAAACTGCGTTGTTAGTATCGCGTACATGCAATACAAGCTGACAACGCTCAGCGGCCTTTAAAGGCGTTAACGATGGCAGCGAAGAATCCGTACAACTGGCAAGATAATGTTCAGACAACGCGACTAAAGCATCTGCCCGACGCTGGGGGAACGTTAAAGAACAGGCGGGTGAAATATCACAAAACGTTTCCGCTGAAACGCTTTTCTGCTCTGCAGCCCCCATGTTTAGGTTGGCAACCTGATCGCCCAACTCCTTAAGCACCTTTACCAGCACGCCACCTTCTTCAGCTGGCAACTTAGCGTTAATAATCCACATGCCTTCATCATTTTGAAAACAAGAAACCGAACGATTATCTTGCTGACGTTGATCATGGGCCTGATCACACTTATGTTCCTGCCCCTGCTCTGCCGCATTAGCACCCTGCGCACGCGTTACACTACGAAAGGCTTTAACCAACGCCTCCATGTGCTGCGCCGTACCATGCTGAGCAATCATTAATAAGTGCGACTCATTTTTTACCGTTGCAACACGGGTCATGGCACGCACTTTAGAAAAACTCAGCTCACCTTTTTCAAAAGCGCTATTGATGCCGGGTAAGCCATCAAGCGCACGCGCAGTTCTAACCTTCTCGCGTGCGGCGCTCATGGCAATACTGCATTTCCAATTTAACCAATGCGCGCAAGAACGAATACCCGCACCTGCCCAAGCTTCACGCCGATCAAATTCGGCAATTAATTTTAGAAATCGATAATTAGCAGC